>Ga0209666_1001252_pt1 | contig 19524 bp, 10 predicted proteins | sample SaaInlV_125m_DNA_FD_184679 | JGI IMG/M metagenome (GOLD analysis project Ga0209666, IMG submission 184679) | Marine microbial communities from expanding oxygen minimum zones in the Saanich Inlet - Saanich Inlet SI037_S3LV_10m_DNA (SPAdes)... | ecosystem: Environmental > Aquatic > Marine >...
CGGTCGCGGCGCCCATCGGTCCTCCCGGCGCGATCGCCGCCGCCGCATCGAGAGCTTCGCGAGCGGAGCCCGCGCAAGCCTCCGCGGCGGCGCCGTTCGCGGGCGGGTCTCTGTTCGGGCTGGGCGGCTTGCCTCTGGGCGGGCTCGGGAACGGCACGTGGAGCGAAGACGTCGAGACGTGGAGATGAGATGAGGCCTTTTTTGTCTCTCGGCGCCGTGAGAAAAAAGCAGTACGTAACAGTCGACAGTGTGAGGTAGAGAATAGTAAAAACAGCGATGATGATACAACACTTTGAACGAAACGAACGTGTTTCTTTTCTCCGAGAACCTTAACCTTACGGGAACTTGGTGTGCACGGGCTCGTCGTACCTCCCGAACGCGCCGCCTCTTTTCTGGAACATGGTGATGGAGTTTTGGAACATCTTGTGCGGCTCCAGCAACGACATCGTCTCGAAGCGCCCGTACGCGCTGCACGGCGTTGGAGCGCGCGCGAGCTCGCGCATTTTCTCGAGCCACCCGCGTGAGAGTTGGTTCGTGAGCGTGCTATGCACGATCACCATACCCCCCTCCGCGCGCACGCGAGGCCACCACGCCTCCATGAACCCCTCGATGCGGTGCGCTGCTCCTAAATCGATCCAGAGCATGTCGAATTCCACGCCGGGCTCGAGAATAGCCGGCAAATCCGGATCAAACGCGTCCGCCTCGTGCAGACGCAGCCGGTCCGCGCACCGCATTTTTCGAGCCGTCTCCACCACGGCGTGCGCCGTGGTGTGCTCGTGCGCCATGTTGTCGATGCAGTGCAGAACGCCCGAATAAACGCGCGCATCCTCCGATCCGGGCGCCGGCGCCGGCGCCGGCGCGTCGCGCGCTTCGAGGCGGTCATCGAGGCTCAAACGGCGCTCATCGAGGCTCTGCCGGCGCTCCGAATCGGACGAGCTCGTCGATCTCGGTTGGTCGGGACCCGGCGCGCGCCGCGCGAGTGTCTCTCTTCCGATCATCGTCCCGTCGTCCCCTCGGTACCGCCCGCCGCCGTCGCCCGCCTCGCGGTCGAAGAAGGCGTCCACGGACCAGGGCGCGTCCCCGCACACCGCCAAGCCGACGCGTCGCAAGTCGCGGTACGTCTCCAGCTCGACGGCGTTATCGCGAAGCGCCTGCAAAAGAAACGCGCTCGTGTACCCCGCGCCCACTTCCAGGATCCGCGCCGGTTTCGTGAACCGCACCAGATTATACAGCATCGGCCCTAAATTTTCTGCGCCCATGTGCAGGTCGTACAGAGGCTTGATGAGCCGCAGAAAATTTGGGTCGCACAGCCCGCCGGCGGCGCCGCGAAGCACCCGCTCCTGCGTCGATTTTTCGACGGGGTCATCTCTGAGATACAACCCCGAGTCCTTCGGGCTGTTCTTGCTCGGGATCGTCCGCGGGCCCTCCGGGTACGGAGGCGACACCACGTCGTCCAAGGAGAGATGCGTGCGGCCGCTACTCTCATTGCTCCGCAAACGGTCGCGCACGCTCGTCGGCGACGTTCCCTCGTGGTCCGAGTGCGAGACCCGGCTGGCTCGCCGCGACGCGACGCGAGCCTTGGACGCGGCGATCGCACGGCGCACGGTCTGCCGCTCCTCTTCGCTCGGCCCGCGGTGCTTCTCCTCACCATCCGAGTCGGAAAAGTTCCGCATCGGCCTCTGTTCCTCCTCGACGTCGACCCCGCCGTCCAGGGTGTCGAACTGGAACAGCCGGTCCGCGCTGAGCACGCGCTTGTTCTTTCCCGAGACGCGCGCGTCGTCGTACTTGCTCACCACCTCCTCCGAGATCTCGGCGGCGTGCATCTCCGCGAACCCCAGGCTCACGAGGTACGCGCTGACGAACATCAGACGGTCCTCGCGCGTCGTGGGCTCGTCCCCGGCGGACGACAACGACGTCGCGGAGAGGCTGCGCTGCGACCGATGAAACTCCGCTTTTCCGGACGCGTCGGCGGGTAAAGGGAAACCCTCCGGGGTCCTCGAGCGTTCCTCCTCCGCGCTGTGCAGGCCCACCTTCACGAGCACGTCCAGCACCGTGGACACGCCCTCATCCGCGAGCATGCCGACGTACCACGGGTACCCCAGCTCGGAGACGAGCGCGGCCATGGAGGCCTCCAAGGCCTCCATCGTGTCGCGCGCCCCGGTTGAATGATGATGATGTCAGAAATCCGACTCAGCATCTCGGTGGAGAGATTGAAAGCAGGGATGCCATATCATAAGGGTATGGGCTAGATGCGAGTGACGGGATTTTGTAACTAATTCCTCATACAATATACATTTACGTTTTCCAGAAACCGGATACCCATAGGCGGTTCGACGAAATCTCCCAACTCGAAGGTGGCAAGAAAAAAGGAGCTCTCGACGAATCACGTGGCAGTATATTTTCGCGTCGATTTTCCGAGAGAAGATCTCGTCTTTTTCTGCTTTGGTGGCGTTTTCGGGGGGGGCACGCGCGCGCCATCGGCACTCACGCACGCACGTAGACGTCGCTGTCTCGCGCTTCGTCGACCTCGTTGACTGTAACAATGGCCTCCGCTATGACCATGGCGGTCGCGAGACCCGCGCAGGTACGGATCGAGGCGCGGCGCGCGCGCATCCCCGCGCGTCGAAGATCGAACCCGGATATCCGATACCGTATCGAGAATTCCTCCGGCGCCTCCGCCGCGAACCCCCCGCGAGCCGCGAGAGGGCCTCGGTCTGACAACCCCCCCCACCTTCCCGATCCGCGCACCGCGCAGGTCCGCCTCTCGACCAAGGCCTCCAAGAAGGCCCGCGCCCCCCGCGTCGCCGCGCGCGCCGCGCGCAAGGCGAACGTTCAGGCGGTCGGCATCGAGCAGGAGATCTCCATCGACGAGGCGCCCCTGACGCTTCTCCGCGAGGGCGGCGAGGACGATGCCGACTCCATGCGCGCGCGCTTCGAGAAGATGATCCGCGCCGCGCAGAACGAGATCTGCGGCGCGATCGAGGAGCTGGACGGCCAGAAGTTCCAGGAGGACGCCTGGACGCGTCCCGGCGGCGGCGGCGGCATCTCGCGCGTCCTGCAGGATGGCAACGTGTTCGAGAAGGCTGGCGTGAACGTTTCCGTGGTGTACGGCCAGATGCCCCCCGAGGCGTACCGCGCCGCCACCGGCGAGCAGGGCGGGGGCAAGGATATGATCCCCTTCTTCGCCGCCGGCATCTCTTCCGTCATGCACCCGCACAACCCCATGGCGCCTACCGTGCATTTCAACTACCGCTATTTCGAGACGGACGCGCCCGACGGCGCGGAGGGCGCGCCGCGCGCGTGGTGGTTCGGCGGCGGCACCGACTTGACCCCTTCGTACATCTTCGACGACGACGCCGCGCACTTCCACGGCACGCTGAAGGACGTGTGCGACAAGCACGACGAGGCGTTTTACCCCCGGTTCAAGGAGTGGGCGGATGAGTACTTCATCATCAAGCACCGCATGAACGAGCGCCGCGGCATCGGCGGCGTGTTCTTCGACGACATGAACGACCGCTCTCAGGAGGAGCTGCTGGCGTTCGCCACGGACATGGCCGGCGCGGTCGTGCCGGCGTACGTGCCGCTCGTCGCGAAGCACAAGGACGACGAGTTCACGGAGGAGCAGAGGGAGTGGCAGCAGATGCGCCGCGGGCGCTACGTCGAGTTTAACCTCGTGTACGATCGCGGCACCACCTTCGGGTTGAGGACCGGCGGGCGCATCGAATCCATCCTCATGTCCCTGCCCCTCACCGCGAGGTGGCAGTACGACATGCAGCCCGCCGAGGGGAGCCGCGAGGCGGACGCCATCGACGCCTTCCGCAACCCCCGCACTTGGGTCGCGTGAGTGAGGCGCGACGTGACCGGATTGAACGTCTCGCGAGGAGGAGACACTTTGAGAGACACGGTTCCATCGGAGCGAGGGCCGGGACGGGAAGTTCGGAGCGAGGCGGGGACGGCGAGGCGTTCGTCTCCGAGGGAAACAGCGACGGCGACGCGGCGGATGAAGCGGCCGCGAGACACTTGTGAATACGAATAGTAACGACGCATTTTTTCACAGACACGGTCTTTTTTTACACGGCGATCGATACTTTCGGACGCGACCCGACGCTCGCGAATCAGACATCGAGAGGTGACTGTTTGCCTGTGCGCCGAAACTCGCACGTCGTCTCCGAACGACTCGTTCCTTTTCGGCACGCGGCGCGTGCTTCGGGCGCCACAGATCTCTCGCACCGAGGCTTGACGCGAGGCTCCCGGCACGCGAGCGTCGGCCACGATGGCGGACGGCCTCCAGATCAACCCCGACAAGGAGCTCAAGTTTCGACGTGCGTCCCCGCGCGCCGCCCGTCCCGGATCGCGCGCCGCGCATTTGGCACCCTTCGGGACGCGTCTCGTCCCCCCGGGCGTCGGAAAATGGCATCTGCGTCCCGGAGGTCCCGGGACTACCGTCCCGCGGGGACGGCTCCCGTCGCGACACCGCGCGCGCATCGCGAGTTCGGTCCCCACCCCCCGCGCTCTCTCCGCGCTCCGTCGCGAGACTGACCCGCGTTCGTCCCCGTCCCCATCCCGCGTGAAACAAAAAACCAGTCGAGCTGAAGAAGCAGATCCCGACGACGATCCGGCTGTACAACCCGACCGCCGCCGAGCTCGCGTTCAAGGTGAAGACCACCGCGCCGAAAAAGTACTGCGTCAAGCCCAACACCGGGTTCATCGCTCCCGGCGCGACGCAGATCGTGCACGTCATCATGCAGGCACAGCGAGATTGGCCCGCCGACGTCGCGGGGTGCAAGGACAAGTTCCTCGTGCAAAGCGTCGCGTCTGGCGGCGTCACGGATTTCACCGAGCTCTTCGCCAAAGGCAAGGAGGGCATCAAGGAGTCTAAGCTGCGTGTGGCGTACACGCAGCCCGCTCCCCCCCCCTCGCCTGTTCCGGAGGGCGAGGAGGATACCAGAACGGAGGACACAGCCGCCACCGCGGTGAGCCGCATGCCGTCGGACGTGCCGGGTCTGCAACGCGAGCTCGAGCGATTTCGGATCAAAAACGAAAGCCTGTCCGCGGACCTCAACGCGTCGCTGCGGACCAAGGACGGCGCCGCGCGGGGGTTCTCGCTGCTGCACTTGCTCATCACGGCCATCGTCGCGTTCATTATCGGGAGGTACCTGTGAGCCTAGCCGTAAAAAGGCGGAAGAGACGAGACGGGTACGGTTCGCGGCGCTTGTACAACGACGGAGACGCGACGCGACGCGAAGCGGGCTCGTCTCGCGAAAGTAAAAAAAACACAATTCACATGAATCGAAAAGCCGCTTAATGGTATCGAGTTATTACACACGCCCCGCGGATGCGCGCGGGAGCGTCTCTACGCGAAATAGTCATACAAAATCATCCGCTCTTCCCTCTCGCGTTTATGCCGCGGTCCGTCCGGGCCGACATCGTCTCTGACAAAAAGACGAACGTCCGCGCCGTCTGCCCGCGGGCGCGAGAATGAAACATTTAAAAAAACCGTCACAGATCGGAAAACTGCGCGGCGACGAAGCCGCTCGAGGTTTCGTCTCGAATGTCGCGCAAGCCCCCCGGTAGGAGATCCGCCTCCGCGGAGAAGAGCGACGACAGAACCTCCTCCGCCTGCACGACGTTCCCCGCCTCCACAACCTCCGTGCCCGTCTCGTTCGCCATGCGCGCCACGAAGCGCACGAAGGATCGGAAGTTGTCGTCCTCGAAGAGCTCCTTCGAGAGTCGCAGAAACGTAAACGACGCCATCGGCGGTAACAGCGCGCCCGTGCTCCAGAGCTCGGCGTCGTCCCCCTCGCCGCGGCAGTTGGTGATGATCTTGTCGTACGCGTCCTGGTCGAAGCGACACAGCGCGTTCTCGCCGGCAACCTTCACGCCGTACCGAGCCGCCGCCGCGCGGATCTGCCGAAGCAGACCCTCGGGGCCGCACCGTGAGAAAAAAGGGTGCTCCACGTCGCGCATCTCCGCGCACGTGAAATTTAAGCGCGCGCCGTGCTTCCCGCAGATGGCCACGATCGGTTCGTACCCGTCGCGCTCGGGGCATCGATCGCCCGAACGCGTGTTGAAGTACCCCGCGGTGAGCTCCGCGGCGTGGCTCCGGCTGTTGTACCACCAGTGCACGCCCGCGCACTTGATCGCCAACGCGGGGACGCGCCGCTTCCGCTTCTGCCGAGAAGTCTTCTCGGACGACTTCTTGGACGTCGAACTCTTGCCCGGCGCGTCGCGACCACTCGTACCGCCGTCCGCGTCAGAAAAAACATCGTCGTCATCCTCCCGCTCGAACACCGAGCGCGCGCACCGCAGCATGCGGTCGCCGTGCTCCACGAGCTCGCCCGCGTACCACGACAGGAAAAACTGCCCGTACTCGCTGTCCCAGCTCCCCTCGTGCGCGCGGAAAAAACCAGTCTCGTGCGGTAAGTTGTTGTACCCGCCGGCGTCGTGCGGCCCCGCGCCGCCCCACTCGATGTGCCCGGCCTCAGATCCGGCGCGCGCCAGGTTCCCCAACGCGCGCTGGTCGTAGCACTGGAACTCGCCGATGCCGGGGAACTGCCACTGCGACGAGTTCGGAACGATCTTGTTCTCCGGGTACGCGGGGTACCGAAGCTCGCCGCACGGCCCGCACCCGACGGAAACTTCGCTCAACGTCTCGCCCAGGCCCTCGCTTTCGACGGCGTCCCGGAAACTCGCCATGAAGTCGCGGTAGCACTCCAGCGGCGTGCGGCCGTGTAACGTCATGGCGTTATCCGCCCACAGCGAGATGCACTCCGGGTTGCGGTAGCCGTACTGGTCCGTGAAGAACAAGTCGGGGTCGCTCACCGCGGCGTCCAACACCCACTTCGGAAGCGTGACTTTGAAGTAATCGCCGACGTTGGCGCCGCACGCGTGAAACGACATCACCGCGTTGAGTTTCAAACCCGCGCCCGCCACCATGTCCAGCAGCTCGAGGTACGCGGTCCAGTCGTACTGCTCTGGGCCGTCCCGCTCGACGATACCCCACCACACGTCGATCATCACACCCTCCACGCCGATCTTTCTCAACGTGCGTAACGAAGTCAAAAGCGCCGTCTTGTGCTGCAGCGCGCCGTCGCGGCTGATGACGTCGAGCGGGAGCATGACGAAGACCGGCGTCGGGGATTTGGCGTACTCGAAGTCGTGCGCGACGGTAAACGACGGCGTCTGAGGGCGTCCTGTGGAAGAAGGCTTCGTCTCCGCGAGCGCGTCCGACGCGTACAGCACCGACTCGAGGTTTTTCTTGCCCGCCGCGCTCGCGGCGTTGGAGGACGCGTTCGTCAGCGACTCCATCTCGGGCGTCGGAAACGACGCGGGCGCGTCCGACGCGGACACCCCCTGGCTCAACGCGGAGAGGTGCCCGTTGCGCGCCATCTTCTGCGCCAGCGCGGGCGAGAGGTAATCGACGGGTAACAGCAAGTCGACGCCCTTCTTGGGGTTCTTCGTGCGTCGCGCGCCCGAGCCCGGAACCGCGCTCTGAGACGCCGCGCGAGACGCCGGACGCGCCTCCGGCGAGACGGGATCGGGCGAGTCCGAATCCGAGCCGGACGCCGAGGCGGACGCCGAGTCGGACGCCGAGTCGGACGCCTCGCCGCTTTTGGAAGACTGATCCTCCGCGGCGGTCCGCTCGGCAACCGCCTTCGCCTTGGCCTGCGCGGCGGCGGTCTTCTTGCTCTTCTTCTTCTGCTTGCGAGACATCTTCTTCCCGCGCGGGACGGAAGGCGCAGACGCCGACGCCGACGCGTCGGGGTCGGCGTCGGCGGCGGCGTCGGCGGCGTCGGCGGCGCCAGAAGCCTCCTCCTCCTCCTCCTCCTCCTCGCCGCTGCTGGACGCCTCGGGCTCCGCCTCCTTGACGGCGCCGTCCTCGGTGTTGGCAGCGGACGCGCGCGCGCGCAACCGCGAGGCGCGCGCGGCGTGCGCGGCGCGCGGCGCCCCCGGCGTCGGCGACGGCGAGAAACAAAGTCGTGTACGATTGTCAGCGTCGTCCGCGCCGAGGCGAACGCCGCGTCCATCCGCGATCGAGACGCATCGGGGCGAGGCCCGGACGTTCGCCGCGCCCGCGCGCCTCCCGGCGCTGCTCGCGGCCGCGCGGCGCCTGCTTTCGGTGGGTGGGGTGTGTGGGAGGGGCTCGCGTCGGGTCAGCGTCGTCGGATGCGGGAGAACCCGCGGGAACGCGCGCGAGGGGCGGTCGGGCCCGTCCTAGTCAGCTTTTCGCGCCGGGCGCGGTTGCCGTCGTGCAGGAAAATGACGTCGACAGGGCGCGCGCGCGCGGGAGGCGCGGGCGGACGACCGCGGACCACCCCGCTCGGGTTCCGGAACGGGAAAGCCGCCGCTGTGTGCATCGCGGGCACGAAAACGCTCCGAGAGGGAGGCCCGCCGGTGCGCCTCGCGCCCTGGGCGTCGAAAGGGAGGCGAGCGCCCCATCCCCGAATTCGGACGGAGGGTATCCTCGCACCTGTGTTCGTGCCGCGCGCCCGCGACCGTTCGCGGCGCGGCGCGGCTCAGACCGGCAGCCCCGCGCCCCGACGAGCTCGCCGCTGCGTCGTTGACGTGCACCAGGGGCCTCTGCACGCACGACATCGCGCCCGCTCCGGTCGCTCGGCTCGCGGCGGCGCCGAGTCGGTCGCCTCGCGCCGCGCCCGGAGCGCGGGTTTCTCAATCCCCCGCGAACGCCGAACACAAAACGGCGTCGCGCCCTTCGAGGTCGCCCGTGAGTCTCGCTCGACCGACAGACGCGCGATTCGCGCGGTTCGCGAGCCGCCCCGCCTCGGCGCTCGCGCGAAACCTCGACCCGCGACCTGCACGTGCGCGCGGCCTCGGGAAGTGCCGCCGATGCCGGCCGATGGGGGGGTCGACTCAGCCCGTGCACTTTTTCGGCAGCGGAGCGATTTTTTGCTTCGGCAACGGCGATCTTTACCAATCGGCGCCTATAGGCCAGGTCGGCGGGGCAAATCTCGGTATGGGCAAATGGTCTCGACCGCGGCGTTGTTGACTTTTTCCTCGAAAAAGGGGCTCTCACATCACACGTCGACACGACACTCGAGGTTTCGGACGACGCTTGGGGCCCGAGGGGCGCATTGATGCGCCCGGCAGCCGCGCAAGTGGGAAGAGGCGGACCTTCTCGCGCGGCGCGCGGCGGTTTTGACACCACACACGCGCTCGGAGGGCGCGACGCACCGCGCGTTGGAGGCACCGGGAAGGCGACCCGCGGCCCCCCGACCCCCGAAGCGCGCTTCCGACGTCGGAAAAAGTGACTCGGACGCGAATCTCCGTCGGTGCGAGGCATGGCGCCCCTGTCGCGCCGCGCGCGGCGCGCGCTGGCGGTCGGCGCCGGCGCGACGGTGGCGTACGCCGCGGTGGTAGCGTACCGACGCGCGCGCGACGCCGCGCTGGAGGCGCCCGACGCTCGCACCAAGCGCCTCGAGGAAGCCAACGCGCTCGCCGCGCTCGAGCGCGAGCTCGCGGCGCTGGACGAGGAGACGCTTCGCGGCTCGGGCGCGTCCGCCCGTCCCGCGCCGCGCCGAGACAACGCCGGCAGCTCCGGGGACTCGCTCGCTTCCGGCTCGGCATCGGGCACGTCCTCGCTGGCGGAGCGAACGCGCGCGACGGCGTCCGCGCGCGCCGGGGACGAGGCGACGAGCGACGCGCGTCGGTCCGCCGAACGCGCCTCTCGGCGGTCGTTCTCCACCACCTCTCGCGACGCAAACGACGAGAGAGACGAAAATGACGAATCCTCCGAACCCTCCGAACGCGCGCTTCCCGGTGGCCGAGGTGGTTCCGGCTCCGGCTCCGGTTCCGACTCGACGCCCGACTTCTTCGCGTCCACCAAGTTCTTCGCGTGCCTGGAGCTGGAAGAGAGCCGCGAGCTGTTCGACGACGCGGCGGAGACCGTCGAGGTGCCTCCGAAGGCGGTGGTGTTCAGGCAGGGCGACGACTCCTCCTCGGGCATCTACGTCGTCGAGCGCGGGTCGCTCGGGGTGTACCTGCAGGAGGAGCAGACGACCGAAGCGGACGCGGAGCCGGGTCGGACCACACACCGATCGGGGCCAACGGAAGAGCGCGACAAAGAAGAGAACACGCGCGAAGGGAAACCGCGTCCGTCCGAGTCGTCCCCCCCCGACGACGCGCGTCGATCGGCGGAGGGCGTTCGTCAAAACCTTCATGACCCTGACCAAAACCCAGACCCGCCACGAACGCGCTCTTCAAAGACCCTCGGCCCTCCGTTTTTGACCAACATCCTGCGCGAGGGCGAGTCCGTGGGCGACATCGACGTGCTGGACAACGCGCCGCGCGGCGTCTCCGTCGTGGCCGGCGCGGAGGGCGCGCGTTTAGTGCGCATCGGCCAGAAAGAGCTCTTCGCGTTTATCGCGAAACACCCCGAGACTTTAGAGACGTACGTCACGCAAGCCGTGGCGCGACTGTGGCGCGTCGCGCACTTCGTGCTGGTCGACTTTCTGGGGCTCCCGCGATCCACTTCAGGGGACGCCGTGCGTCTAAACGCGCCTTCGACGTGTTCGACGTGTTCGCCCGCGCGCGAAGAAGAAAAAGAAGAGAAAGAAGACGTACGCCGTGAAAAAAACCTTCGCGAACCGACGCGCGTGTCGCCCGCGTTCGCGCTGACTGACCACGTCGCCGCGCTCGAGAGACACTGCGAAACGCTGCGAATAGACGATTCCAGTGACATCGAGATGTCGCCCCAGAAGCTGTACGCGGAGGGAGAGCACGCGACGTGCATGTTCCTCGTGCTGGAGGGTGTGGCGCGCGCGGACGCCACGCCGTGGCCTCGCGGCGACGGACAAAGGGGAACGCCTTTTTTGGCGCCCGCGCTGCTCGGCGCGTCGGCGTTCCTCACCAGGTCCGCCAGGCAGGAGACGGTGCGCGTCGAGGCGCTGGACACGAACGTCGCCACCTCCCGCGAGACGTCTTCTTCGTCTTTCACGAGCTCTTCCGATTCTCTCGACGACGCCGAGTCGTCGAAAAAGAAGATTCGCGTCCTCGTGATCGGCGCGCGGGAACTCGCGGCGCTGCGCGTTGCGGCGCCCGAGGCGTACATCGCCGTGCTTCTGGCGTCCACGTGCTCGTTGTCTCGGCTGCTTCGGCAGTTCATCAGCCTCGGCCTGAACCGCGTGTGGCTGAGAGCCGGCGAGTCCGCGTACGTCGCCGGGGAGCAAGCCACGTCCATGTTCGTGCTCATCTCCGGGCGCATTCGGTTACTCCGCGGCGCGCGCGAAGACGACGACGACGGCGACGGCGGCGGAGACGACGGAGACGACCCATCGAGTCGCCCTTCTTCGTCGTACGCTTATTATCGCGCGCGCCCGAACGAAGAGCGCGGCCGCGGCGAGACCATCGGCGAGGCACCTCTGTTGGCGAACGGGCGCTACCCCAGCACGGCGACGTGTTTGCGCGACAGCGAGTTGGTGCGCATGAGCCGCGGATCGTTAACTCTGGTATGCGCGCGCTACCCTACTGCGGCTTCGCGTTTGCTCGAGGCGATGGCCCGGAAACTGCACGCCACCTTAAAACCGGGGTCGTTTCACAAAAATCGCCCTGACTTGGTAACGATCGCGCTCGTGCCCGCATCTAAAAACGGCGACGAAAGAGTCACCGCGGCACTCGCGGCTGCGCTGCGTTTAAAACTCTCGCGGTTCGGTCCGACGCTCTTGCTCGACGAACGCGCCGCGCGCGCGGCGCACTCGGACGGGACCGTGCAGCGTCTGGAGAACGCATTTTACCGCAGTAAGCTCACAGGGTGGATGGCGCAGCAGGAGGAGAACTACAGGTTTATTTTGTTACAAGCGGACGCCTCGGGTAGTGCGTGGTCGCAGGTGTGCGTGTCGCAAGCGGACCGGGTTTTAGTGGTGGCGAGGACGACGCACGAGACGAAAGAGTCGCTCCGAGACTTACCGGGGGTCACGCCGTCGCGCGCCGAGCGTCGTCTGCTGTGGCGCCGCAGACGCGGCGCCGCCGTGGAGCTCATCTTGGTGCACGACCCGGGCTGTGCGCCGCGTTTCACGGCCAAGTGGCGCGCTTCGAGGCCCGAGGTGGAAAGGCACCACATGCTGCGTCTGTCGTCCGAAGAGGACGTCGAGCGGCTGGCGAGGCACGTCGCGGGACGAGCGGTTGGCGTCGTGCTCACGGGCGGCGGCGGACACGGGTTAGCGCACCTCGGCGCGCTTCGCGCGCTGGAGGACTTGGGCGTCCCCGTGGACGTCGTGGGGGGCACCAGCAGGGGCGCTCTGATGGCGGCTCTGTACGCCAAGTACGCGAGCACGACGCACATGCTTCCGCGGGTCAAGGAGCTGGTGGGCGCGCTGAGTTCGCCGCGGCATTTGCTCACCGACTTGACCCTCCCGATTCTCTCCGTGTTCTCAGGCAAAGGTTTAGACAAAATCCTGCGTCAGAGTTTAGGGGAGGACGACGTGGAGGACCTGTGGTTGCCCTTCTTCTGCTGCAGCACGAACTTAACGCGCGGGTCGTTATCGACGCACGTGTCTGGCGCAGCCTGGAAACGCGTGCGCGCCAGCATGACGACGCTCGGTTTGTTGCCTCCCGTGCGCGACGACGAATCCGGCGAGCTCTTAGTGGACGGGGGGTACCTCAACGCGATTCCCGCCGACGTGATGCGCGAGACGATGGGCGTTGACGTCGTCATCGCGATCGACGTCGAGGATGACGATTACCTCGCGTTCCGGGATCTGACCCCTAGAGACGGAGGTTTAGGAGGGTGGCGTCTGCTGTGGGAACGCGTCAACCCGCTCGCGGCGCTCTCGTCGTCGTCGTCGAAGAAGAAGAACGCCGGTAACCACGTCTCGTACGCCGGTTTGTTGAGCGCTCTGCTTCACGCGACGTCGAAACGCCAGTTCGCGCAAGTCTCGCGCGAACACGCCATCAACCTGTACTTAAGGCCGCCGGGCGTCAGCGGCTGGACCGCGCCGCTCACGCCGAAACGCGTGGACGCGCTCGTACGACGAGCGCACAGGCACTCCTGCGTCGCCGTCGCGGCGTGGCGCGCGCGCGAGGAGCGCGAGGCGCGCGCCGCGGAACGCGCCGTCGCCGAGACGGGCGAGCGCGGCGCGCTCGTCTCTTCCGCGTCTAAATACTCGTACGCGTCTGACTCCGCGGAGACGGCGTGTGCGCGCGGTTTGGGTTTAGATGGAGGGACATCTGCGACGAACGTTCCGCGAACGGTCACGTCCGTCTCTTCCGGGTACGACGTAAGTTCAGGTCGGTCTTCGGGGGGCAGTCTTCCCCTCTTCGTGTCCTCGGCCGCCACCGAGGGGAGCCCGAGCGCGCCGTCCTCGGCGCGGCGCTCGCTGGATCGGATCACCGCGGACCGAACCGGACGCGCCGACCGCGACGACGCGTTCGTCGAGTCGGTCGTTCGAGTCCCGACGCCGCGTCGACGAGAACCGCCCGGCGGCGCGCCGGTCGCGAAGAGCGCCAAGAGCTCCGCGAACGCGAAACCCGCCTCGACGCGGTCGAGAGTCGACCGACTCGACCGACTCAAGACGCGGTCGGTGACGCTTCCGCCCCCCGCGGCGCCGGGCGCCGACGACGCCGTGACCCGGCTGCGCGGCGGGTCCCGCGGGTCGGTCGCGACCGGCTCATCCGTGTCGAGCGCGGGGAGCTTCAGGTCGGCGCTCGAGGAGGGCGGCAGCGGCGGCGGCAGCCCGCGAGACTCGAGAGACGGGGGCAAACGACTCGATACCGGGGCGTCCACCTCTCGAGACGACGAGAGCCGTTCGATAAAAGACGTCGTCGCGTCCTCGCTGCTGTATCGCGGCGGCGCGAAGGACGACGAAGTGCGCCGAAACCGAAACAGACACGTCCGTCGGCACTCCGCGCACGTCGACGCCGCCGCGCTCAAGCGCGCTCTGCTCGCGACGCGGCGGGACGTCGCCGTATGGGCAAATAGTCACGGCGAGACCCCATCGCACGGCGCGCCCGTGTTCGGCGCGCTCCTGGCGCGCCGCGCGGAGGATGAGGATCTCTGGCGCCGCGCGTTCGAGGGACACCCTCCTTTGGACGTGCGTTTTATCCACGAGTCGCATTCGCGTGGCATGACGCATCGCCGGCGGTCGCTCAGCGCGGGGGACCTGGCGGGGGCGCTCGCCAAAGACCAGCCTGTTCCTTTCGAGGAGACGGATCGCGCCGCGGAGGTGGTGAGCCGCGGAAGCGCGGCGTGAATGTATTCGCGCGAATGAGCGAGGCTCTTGGATGTTTTTTGACTTCGAGACGTAAAAACGTGCCGGGGGCGGGCGGGGGCGCGCGGGGGGGGTTCCGGTAGTGGTAGTGCCGCGACGTGACCACCCGCGCGCGTCGCCATCGGCGCGCGTCGCCGCCCCCTTTCGGGTCCCGCGGATCCCGGCGCGCGCGGCGGGCGAATCTGCGTTTTTTGCAAGAAAAAGAAAACGAATAGCGTTTTTCGCGCGCACCTCGTGTGCGCATTCCTTCTCGTCCGAATTCGTATGAGTGCCAGTCTGCGATTCGGTTTCTCGTCGCTTCCTTCGCGCTTTTCGTTTTATTTTATCCACGTCCGACGGCGCGAGGCGAAGGAGAGGCGAAGCGTGGCTGTGTTGTCGGCGGCTCACGGGGCCACTCTGACCGCGCGCCGTCGCCGTCGAACCCGAGACACGCATCGCACGATGTTCGCCGTTCACAGCTTCGCCACGCACTCCTCCGCCGCCGCGTTCCGCCCGTCGCTGCGCAGGTACGCGCCCCGCCGTCCGCCTCCGATCGCGCGCGCGACGTGGCCGACGCATTCGACGCTCGCGTCGGTTGACGGACCGCCGCGAACCGAGTCGCGTCGCGCGTCGCGTCGCCCACCTCGAACGCGTCTCGCGCTCTCCCGCGATTCATTCGCGCTCACGCTCACGCCCCCCTCGTCACGACGCACAGGCCGGCCCCCGTCGGCGGCCGCGGCGCCCTTCAGGTCCGCGCGGGCACCATCTCCACGAACGACTTCAAGGTTGGCGTGAACGTGGAGGTGGACAACGCGCCGTGGAAGGTGATCGAGTTCATGCACGTCAAGCCCGGCAAGGGCAGCGCGTTCGTTCGCTCGAAGCTGAAGAACTACCTCACGAAGTCCACCAACGAGAAGACGTTCAGAGCGGGCGAGAAGCTTCAGACCGCGGACGTGGAGAAGCGCACGATGCAATACACGTACAAAGACGGCGACCAGTTTGTGTTCATGGACATGGAGACGTACGAAGAAACGCGCGTGGATGACGACGACTTCTCCAAGTTTCTGATGGAGGGGACCACGTGCGAAGTGCTCTCGTGGAACGGCAAGGTGATCGGTGTCGATTTGCCCATCAACGTCGAGCTCGAGGTGGTGATGACCGACCCGGGCGTCAAGGGCAACACCGCTTCAGGCGGCGATAAGCCCGCGGAGGTGGAGACGGGCGCGATGGTCACGGTGCCCCTGTTCATCCAGATTGGCGAGAAGATCGTCGTCGACACCGTCTCGGGCAAGTACGTCAAGCGAGCTAAGGAGTGAGAGGAGCGCTTTCTAGACGCGGTGTTCAAAGAACGCGCGTCTCGTGATGGTGCGCGTAGTGTCGGGTTGTTATAAGATGGCGTTTACGACGGAGGACGGCGTCGGTCCGCGACGCTGACGCGACTCTTTTTCGCTTTTTTGGGACGCTTTTCGCATCATCTTTTCGCATCAGCTTCCTTCCGTCCGCGCCTCACTCGCGATGGCGTCGCGCAAGGTGGCGGACTTCTACGCGCGGCGCGCGAAGGAGCTCGGGTACGTCGCGCGGAGCGCGTTCAAGCTGCTCGAGATGCACGAGAAGTTCCGCGTCGTCAAGGGAAGCGTGCTGGACCTCGGGTCGCACCCGGGCGCGTGGTTGCAGGTGGCGTCGCGAGCGATGCCGCCGGACGCGTTCGCGCTGGGTGTGGACCTGCAGGAGACCTCCCTCGAGGGCATGCGGCACGTGGACGCGACGCGCGTGCGCGTCGTGCGGCGCGACGTCTTCGAGCTGGACGAGCTCGAGATCCGGGCGATGCGGCGCGACGCGGGAAGGCCAGGAGACGTCTTCGGCACGGTGCTCAGCGACCTCGCGCCGCGAACCACGGGATCGAGAGTTACCGACGCCGCGCGTTCGTACGCGCTGGCGGAGCGCGCCGCGCGCCTGGCGCTCGGAAAGAAGGCTCTGGATGTGTTGTCGGACGTCTCCGAAGACGAGGTAAGCGCGGCGGAAGACGACTCCGAAGAAGACGACTCCTCGGGGGTGTTGCGCGTGGGCGGGAACCTGGTGGTGAAACTGCTGGAAGGACCCGGCGGCGGACGCGACGACTTGAGCGCGGTGTGTAAGCCGCACTTCGAGTCGCTGCGGTGGTTCAGGCCCAAGGCGACGCGCGGCGAGAGCACGGAGGTGTTCCTGGTCGCGCGAGGAAGGCGACAAAGCTGACGTAGTCGCGTAAGAGCTCTACTCGATCGGCGTAGCGTTAGTGTTAGTCAAATACTTCTAGTTGGACGTAAAAACGCGAAACCCCTTTTGGACGGCGCCGTCACCGCAACTCGTCCGCGACCGTACGCGCGCCGCCGCGCTTTTCTTTCGCGCGTTCGAGCCACGCCAGAGCCACCGCGAACGCTAACCCCAGGAACCCGACGATCACCCCGAAAAGCGCGACGAGGGAAACGCGATCGATCCTTCGCTGCGCCTTAAGTTTCGTCGCGTTTTCCAAAGCGAGCGCGGCGGACGCTCGCGCCGCTTCGCCGGTGGTGAGTCCCCGGTGCGGGTTCGTTGTCGCGTTTCCGCGTTTCGAAGCGCTCGTCTTCGCCATCGCCGCCGCCGCGGACGCCGGCGCGGGCTGCCTCGTGGCTTGCTTGTCCCACACCTCGAGGATCTCGCCGACGGCGTGCCACCGAGCCACCTCCGTGATCCGAACCGTCGCGCTGCGGCCCATCAGCGGGTGGCGAGCTAAAAGTTCTTTCCGAGACGTTTTCGTCTTCGCGTTTTCGTCGTCCACGTCCGGCCTGAGAAGCACCTGCTCGTAGCTCTTGGTGTGCCCCACGAGTGAAACACCGTCCTTGGCGACGTCCGTGACCCAGACTCTTTGCGTCGTGTTTAAAAGGTGCGCGTGCGGCGAGTAGGATTCCACGTACGCTGTGAGCTCGCGCGAGCGTCGCTTCACCTCCTTCGTGTCGACGCGCTTCATGCGCGCGGCGGGCGTCCCCGGTCTGGGGTAGAACTGCGAGATGTGCACTTCCCGGAAATCGTACTTGCGGCACAAAGACATCGTCGCGTTCCAGTCTTCCTCAGTCTCCCCCGGGAAGCCGCAGATGATGTCCGTGGCGATGGTGATATCCGGCACGTTTGCGAGCAGGTAGTCGCACACCGTTTCGAATTCCTCAACCGTGTACTCGCGCCGCATCGCGTCGAGCACGGAGTCCGAGCCCGCCTGCACGGGCACGTGCAGGAACGCGTACACCGAGGGGTGTTTCATCGCCTCCGCGACCGCGGGCAAGTGCGCGAGGATGTACGGCGGGTTGGTCATGCCCAGCCGCAGCATGCACGAGCCGTCTTCGGGAAGCTCTTTGACGAGGTCCCGAAACAAACGCGTGACGTCGGTGCCGAGGTCGATGCCGTACGCGCCCGTGTCCTCCGAGCTGAGCCAAATCTCCGTCACGCCCTCCGCGACCGCCGTCGCGACGCGCGCGGCGAGCGCCTCCGGCGCGTACGAGCCCAGCTCGCCGCGCGCGTGCTTGGTCTTGCAGTACGTGCACGCGCCGAGGCACCCCGTGCTGAGCGGCAAAATCTCGACGTGTCGGTTTCGCCGCACCTTCGGGAGATCCAGGCTCGGAAGCGCCTTCTTCTCCAGCAACCGCACGGCGTGTCCTTCCAGCGTGCGCTCCACCACCTCCACGATGCGGTCGATCTGAGTGACCCCGAGCACGCTCAGACCTTCGAGCTCGCGCGCGTTCTTGTCGCCCTGCGGGACGCACCCGGCGACCACCAGCCGCTTGCCGGCGCCCTTCGCCTTGGCGATCGTGGTGTTCATCGCGGATTGACTCGGGTTCTTCACCGTGCACGTGTTCACCACCCACACGTCCGCCGCGTCCGGGTCGTCGCTCAGCTCGTACCCGTACGCCCCGAGCTGGCCGGCCATGAACTCGGAGTCGCTCACGTTGTGCGAGCACCCGAACGTCTTCACGTGCACCACGCCGCGGCCGGGGATGGACGGAGATCGAGACGGCGCGTCGGTATCGCGCTCCGACATCCGCGAGACGAACGTCGCCGCGGCGGAGTCGCTCGTGGCGTCCCCGAAGCTGTCCGAGGCGCGCACGGGGTCGTCCTCGACGTCATCGACGCCGCTCTGCGCCGGCTTGGCCGCGCCGGACCCGGCGCGCGCGCGCATCCGCACGACGGGCGGGAGTTCCCTGGTGACGCGCGCGCCGTCGGCGGCGAGCGCCCCGCCGAGGTCCTCCAGGTCGTCGAGGTCCGCCATCCCCCCCCTCCTTCGCTCCCTCCTTCGCTCCCCTCGCGCTCCCTCGCCTCCGGAGAGCTCCCTCGCCGCCTCTTCGCCTCGCGGCGCGGTCGATGCGCGGGAACGCCGCGCGGGCGTCTCTGGCGACGCGCGGGCCGCGCGCGGTCGACACATCCGTCGTTTTCTTCGCAGGCGCGAAAAAGGCCCTGTCTTTTCTGTCGCGCGGCGCGCGCGGCGCACCGAGAGACGTCGCGCGCCGGCGTTCCCCGACGGTCCGAGACTCGCGCTCGTGACTCGTCGTTTCCTGGGTCTCGCGACCCGTTCGCGCTCGCGCGACGCGACGAAAAATCGGGAAAATCTCGGTCGATTTTTTCGCCCGTTCGCGTTTCCCGACCCGAGAACCGGGGTTTATTTCGCCCCGACTCGCGTTGAGAGAAGAGAAATTTTTGACTCAAAAACGGGGGTTTATTTTCCCCTAATGTCTACTCACTTCGATCCGGTATCAGAGGCGCACGATCCCCCTCGTTTGGGAGTCGATCGAACGACGACGCGTTCGGTTCGTTTTTGAGTTCTTTTTATGACGAAGAATTAAGTGCGATTGGTCAATACTCGAGACGTTCGCTTCGTAGGCCAATGAAAAGAAAGTTCAGCGCACGCGAAACAAAGCGCTCGACCGGTCGACTCCCTCGACGCCCCGCTGAGTCAGTCCCGCATAGAAACACACTGGGCGGAGGAGAGAGAGGTTCTCTCGCGCCGCGCGTTCGCCGAACACTTCGTCGCGCGTCGCGCACGACTTCTTCACACACCCCTCGCGGCGCTCGCACGGCGCGCAGGTTCAGCCAACATCACTCCCGAGATTACTCCGGACCCCACGCGGGCGTTCGACTCGACGGTACGCTAAAGACCCGCGCGCATCCGACTTTTCGCGGCCGGGAAAGATCGTTGTTTAACGGGATGCGGGATTTTCCCCGTCGGTCCTCCCGGCGCGCGCGCGCGCGTCGCGAGCTCCGCGCGCGCGGCACCCGCGCGGGCGCGCGATTCGCGCGGTTGCGTGCTCGCGCGTCCGTCGAT
>Ga0209666_1001255_pt1 | contig 19518 bp, 13 predicted proteins | sample SaaInlV_125m_DNA_FD_184679 | JGI IMG/M metagenome (GOLD analysis project Ga0209666, IMG submission 184679) | Marine microbial communities from expanding oxygen minimum zones in the Saanich Inlet - Saanich Inlet SI037_S3LV_10m_DNA (SPAdes)... | ecosystem: Environmental > Aquatic > Marine >...
GCGGCGGGTGCGCGTGGGCGATGGCGCCTCTGGTGGATGCCGACCCCGCCGGGAGCGCCTTGTACGACGTCCGCCGCGACGCGACGCGCGACGCGTTGTTCGCCGAGGGCATGAACACCGGCATGACCGGCTACGAGATGGCCATCGCCGACCGCAAACGAGTGTTGTTCCAGCGCATGCTCGAGCGTCTACCGAGAGACGAAGAGGCGACCGTCGTGGAGGTGGGCATGGGGACGTTCCCAAACGCGGACGCGTACTTCAACGCGTTTGCGTCTTTCGACTGCGCGTTGCCCGCCGCCGCGCTGGGCTCGACCACCCTGTGCGACGCGCGACGGTCAGAATTGACCACCACACGAAACCTCCCGCGGCTGGATATCGTGGGCGTCGACCCGAACGACGCCATGGAGAAGTACGCGCGCGCGGCGTTTGAATCCGCGCGCGCGAAGGGAACGGCGGACGGCCGAGTGAGTAACGCGCGAAACACGCTTCGCGTCGCGCACGGCGTGGCGGAGGCGCTCCCCCTGCCCACGAGCAGCGCGGATGCGGTGGTGTGCACGCTGACGTTATGCAGCGTCTTGGACCCCGCGGCCGCGGTCGCGGAGATCCGGCGCGTCCTGAAACCGGGCGGCAGCTTCGTATTTGTCGAGCACGTGCTGAGCGAGGACGACGACTCGCTGAGAGCGCAGCAGGTGGCGCTCGACGGGTTGCAGGCGAAGCTGGCGGACGGGTGCCACCTGAATCGACGAACACTTCAGACAATCACGAGCGCGGGGTTCGCGGACTACGAGCTGGTCGAGCGGTTCACCCTGCCCGGGTTCGGGCTCATCTCGTCGCAAGTCGCGGGAATTGCGATCAACTGAAGAGCGGCGTCGTAGCGAAGAGCGCGCGTGTTTTGTTGCCAAACCGTGCCAATAAAAATTCGCACATTCGCATGTCGTCCCATTGCATTTCGCGGGGGGAACGTCGCGGCGTGACCCTCCCGCCTTCCAGGCGCGGGTCGCGATGGCGGCGGCGTCGTCGTTCTCCGAGATGGTCGACGTGGCGCTGGACCGCGACCCCGAGGCCCCGGCGGCGCCGGAACCCGAGCGGGTCGCGTCTCGGGAATCGCGGCCCGCGGAGAAAGACGGCACCGGGGAGAACGCGGGCCCTTCCTCGCGAGGGTTCGCGGAGCGCGCGAGGGAAGATGACGCGGGAGACGCGCACGGCGAGAAGGACGACGCGCCTTTGATTGGTCGCTCGGACTCGCGGAGCCGCGGCGTCGGCGGCGGCATGGTCGCGCTGGAGGTGACGAGCAGCGGCGACCCCTCCGGCGATCTCGTGCTCGATGACGACCGGTGGCGATGGCGGCACACGGTTTCGTACTGGGTGTGCGTCTCGTACATCCTGGGCTCGCTGCTGTTCGTCGCCGGGTGCGCGTTCTGGTACAAGCGGTACGTGTACGAGTCGCGGAAGCGCGCGCTGGTCACCTACCCGTTCCTGCTCGGGTCGGTGCTGTTCACGGTGGGGGGGTACCTGGGCGTGTTCCAGGCCATCAACGTCGGCGTCCGCGGACCCAGCCGGCTGTGGCGGTGGGCCCCGGAGAAAGACGGGTTCATGGGGTACTTCTACTACTTCGTGGGCGCGCTGGTGTTTAACGTGTCGTGCGCGGAACCGCTGGAGGTGTTCGCGGGGCTGCCGGGGTGGATGAAGCGCGAGATGGCGTGGGGCGCCGCGGAGGTCGGGTCGATCTGTTTCGTGCTCGGCGCGTGGCGCGAGGTGACGCACAACGACGTGCTGGACGTGCGCCGGTGCTACGAGAGCGGCAAGATAAAGACAGTGATCTTCTGGCTGTCGTGGAACAACTTCGCGGGGTCGTGTTTCTTCTTGTTGGCGGCGTGCGCGGGACGGTTCGACCCCGAATCGCCAACGTGGGTATACACCACGTACCTCATCGGCTCGCTCAACTTCTTCGTCGCGTCGTCGATGATGCTGTTCATGTGGAAGGGTGAGCAGTACGGCCTGGGGTTCATCCCGAGCATAAACCGTCTGGTGCCGCTGCGCGCCGCCAGCGTCGCGGACGAAGAGCTGCGCGCCGCCGGGAAGGGGTACCGCCGCGTGTCCAAGACGCACTTCGCGTTTTTACAGATGTACATCGCGTTGACCGGCGCGTCGTTCATCGACTTCTGCTTCGCCACGCAGAGGTTCTCGGTGTACAGCCAGTACCACGGGTTCGCGCACTTCCACGAAGCGGTCGCGTCGCTGATGGGCGTGTTCATGTCCGTGGGCCTGCTGTTCATGGCCTCCGTGCTGCACCACACGCCGAGAATACACCCGTTCGATAAGTTGCTGTGGTGGGTCAACTTTTACGTGCTCGTGAAGCTGATCCAGATCCTGGTATCCATCTTCGAGTACTACACCGTGGCGCTGGAGGGGGAGGCGAAGCAGGCGGAGGAGACCGCGGCGAACGCGACGTACGCGCCGCCTCCGTCCACGTAGCGCACACGAAAGAAATAGGAACCTCTCGGTTCGTGAAGCGCGGCGTCGCGGGGTCGCGTCGCGTTTGCCACATTGCCAAATACGCATACGTTACAATTGTATCGCCCCAAACGTCGATTCACATCGACCCCGTTTCCTTCCACCGCCGCTCCGCGTCACTCTCCTCCCGCAGCTTCGCCAGCACCGCGTGTATGGTCTCGCAGGTGAGGAATATCGAGGCGTGCAGCGGGAACGCGCGCAGAAGAGCCATCTCTATGCCGCGGAAGAACACCAGCGGCCCCTCCGCCTGAGCGCTCCGCCGCGCGCAGTCCCACATGCCTCGGTACGTCCCCGGCGGGAACGCCTGGATTTTCGATTTCACCACATCCAGGGGGTACGTCACCACCCACTGCACCACGCCGGCGGAGCCACCCGCCAACACGATTCCGGCGGTCTGATACTCCGGCCCCGCCACGCGGTCGCACGCGCGGCGGATAGCGTCGTACGTCAAAAAATACACCGCGCACTGCGGCACCTCCCTGGCGACGGTGGCCCCCGTGCCCGTGAACCACCCGCGGTAGATGCCGTGCTCTCTCGCCAGCGTCGCCGCCGTGCGCAGCGTGCCCCGGTACTTGTCCGGAACGCCGCCCGTGCCGCAGCCGCTCTCTGCCACCTGCTGCACCGTCTTGACACGCTCCGCGGGGCCGCGAACGAACGAGCTGGTAAGACCCGCAGCGCCCCCTCCCGCGAGGCCCACGAGCCACGGGTTGGTGAGCAGAGGCGCGCGCGCGTCTCCTCCGGCGTCTCCGCCGCCGTCTCTTCCGGACGCGCTCGGCTCGCCCGGGCCGCGGTCGAAGCCCTCGCGCAGCGTCCGCACGACCGCGGTGTTCGTGCTGAACGCGACCGCGTTTATCAGCCCGTACGCCACCATCGGCGCGCCGATCCCGCGGTACAGCGCGAGCGGACCGTCCCGCTTCACCAGAGACGACGCGGTAGAGATGGCGCGCCCGCCGTTCGCCTGCACGCGGATCTTCACCGTGTCGATGGGGTGCACCACCGACAAACCCACCATGCCCGCGACCTGGCCTGCCAACGCGTGCGCCCACGTGGGAGCATCGTCTTTGGCGCTCGCCGACATTTTCGAGCCCCTCCCCGCACGAGCGTCTCGCGCGAGAGGTCACACCCACCCGAAGCCGGGTCGCGCTCCTCGCGCGGTGTGCCCGCCGTCCAAAGACTTCGCCGCGACGCTCGCGGCGGACGGGGTGCCTCGCGTCTCACGACCTCTCTGACGAGAGGCGCGCCGCGGTCGACGCTATACCCATATTCCAAACTGTTCCTTTGCCAGCGGTGATTTTGTGACGAAGCGTCACGCTCGTGAGCGAAACACGCCCACTTGAGCCCTCCAGACACTTCATCCCGCGCATCTTCACCGCGCGGACGCCATGGCCATGAGGTGTCTGTCCCCTCGTGCCACTTGGGCTCGAGTTGCCCTGTGCGGCTCGACCGGTTCGACCCGGACGTCGCGCGTTCGCGCGACCGTCGCGCCGAGAAGTCGAAAAGATAGTGTCAGATTGATGGACCGATCGTCGTTCGGGTCGTCGAGACGCGACGCGGCGGTCGCTCGCGCGGTCCCCCCCGAGGCCATCGCCGCCGCGGTCGACCCCTTCGGCGTGTCCGCGGAACAGTGGGAGCTCATCGAGGGCAACCTCTTCGGCGCGTCCCTATTCCCGTACCTGGCGTTCCTGTATTACCTCGGCAAGCCCGAAGTGCAGATGCCGCCGAGGGCGCTGTTCGGGTTCAAGTTCCTGCTGGCGTTCGTGTTCGGCACCATCCCGTGCGCCATCTTCGCCAAGCTGCGGTACGACGACATCCTCGCCAACGTGGACTGGCTGCACGGCCCCGCGGAGTCGCTGCTCACCATCACCAACCTGTTCATCGTGGTCGGCATGCGCGAGGGGCTGCGCGAGGCGCGCCGCGACGACGGCGGCGGCGGCGGCGACGGCGAAAGAAAAAAAACCGTGGACGGCAGTTCCGTGGGGGGCGCGCTTCTCGGCTGGTCCGCGTTCGCGGCGACCGCGGCTCTGGCGTCTGTCGTCGCAGGCGCGGGCGTCGCGTACGCTTCCGAGGCGGGTACCTCCGCGTCTACCTCCACCGCGTCTCTTCTGAGCGAGGTTTCGCTTCTGTTCCGAACGGTCGCCGAACCGGCCAACGCGCTGTCGTTGCCGACGTGGATCATCCACGTCTCGAGCCTCATCGAGTGGCTGGTCGCGATGGGTTTGATTTGGGAGTACGCGGACGTCTCCGGGAACCAGGCGTACAAAGGTCTGACGTGGGGGATGGTGCCGTGCCACGCGAGCGGGATCGCCGCGTGCACGTTCCACGTCTTCTACAACGCGCCCGTCTTGAGCGCCGTGGTCGCGACGCAAGCCGGGCTCACCGTGGTCGGCAACGCGACGTGCGCGTTCGCGGCGTACCGCATGGCGAAGGCGGCCGGCGCGAACGTCGCGATGCCGTGGGAGGAGGGCTTCGAGGGGTTCTTCGTTTCGAAGAGGGACGACGACAAAAGCCGCCGCCGGGATGTCGCGAAGAAATCGAGCGGCGTCGCGCGAGGGGAAGCGTTTGACGAAACCGGCGAACCCGGGTTGTTCGCAGGCGCGAGCGCGTGGCGGGCGAAGACGACGATGAGCGACGGTTTGTTCGGGTGGGAAGACCTCTCCACGGCGTGGTCGCGGGACTCGGACGCGGTGCTCATCGCGAAGCTGTTCGTGGTATCCACCGGCTTGAGCGCGGCCGTGAAGTGGGGCTCGCTAAAGGTGGACTTCCCGTTCGAGCCCTCCGTTTCGCTGGCGTTTTTCATGATCTTCGCGCCCACCGCGCTGAACGTACTAAAGTGGAACCAAATCTCCGCCGACGAACGAGCCGAGAGGGAATCGACGCGGTGAGTTTTACGCTGAAAGTACTTGTACGTGGTATCTTCTTTTACGACATCGCACGCATAAAAACGCGTTCGCTCTCATCGCATTCGTCGGTCGCCCCCGGTGGCCGAGGCGGTGACCTTGCGCCCCGCCCAGCCCATCACCGTCGCCGGCGCGGCGGCGCGCCCGATGCGCGTCGCCTCCTCCCGCGACGCTCGCGCCGGAAGCGCGCGCCGCTCGAAGCGCGCCTTGAAGTTGGTCAGCGCGCTCGCGGCTCTGTCCTGCGACCTGCGCGCGAACCGCGCGATGTCCCCCCCCGTCCCCCCCGCGACGCCGGCGGCGGCCGTGATGGCGCGCCGCGTCAGAGGCGCGACGAGCGGCTGGGTCACCGCCGCCGCGCGCACCAACACGCCTGCGGACTCGGCGGCGATGCCGAAGGTGGCGAGGCCGGCGCCGACGCCGGCGCCGACGCCGCGCGCCGCCGCCGCGCCGGCGCCAGTGGCCGCCGCCGCGCGCGAGGCCGCGAGCGCCGCCGCGGCCGCGGGAATAGCGCGCACGCCCACGCCCACCAGGAGCGCCGCCGTCGAGGCCTGCCCGAGCCTGTCCCAGACGGGCACGTTCTCCAGATCGGACACGGCGAGGATGGGAAGGAGCACGGCGAGTTCGCGCGCCTTTCGCCGGCGCGCGCGTTCCTTTTCCGCCGCCTCGGCGAGGTCCTTCGCCTCGGGCGACGCCGCCTCCCCCGCGTAGAGCGCCGCCGGGGACAAGATGCTGTTTCCGAAAACCTCTCCCCGGACGTACTTGCTGCACACGCTCTGCACGCCCGTCCCCTCCAGGCACAAGTCGTTGACGTAGTGCCTGCAGTCGTTTTTGTTCACCTGGTACATCGTGTCCCGGGTGGCGTTGAATCCTCGAATGTCCTCCAGCGTCATGGACGTGCGGCCGACGAGGTACGTGCCCTCCTGGGGAATGGCGTTCAGCCGCCGCTCACGCACGTGTCCGGGCGTGGCGTTCGGGTTCTCCTGGGCGCTCTTCTTCTCCCCGCCCGTGTCGCTCAGCAAACGGCTGTGCACGTCGCCGCCGAAGGGCCCGAAGTCGAACTGGTACAGCTCGCCGCGTTCCGATCGGTACACGCACAGGTAGTGGCAGATGCCGGCGACGGAGAGCGTGTTCTTCGCCGCGGGCGGCAAGCGCCCGATGATGCTCTTGTTGTTTCGAAACTGGCGCGTGGTGACGTACAGCTGCGGTTGCACCCACACGTCGTCCAGCTCCAGGTCAGCGTCCGCCGCGCTTCGTCGGATCGCCTCTTGCGATCCGGGCTGCGGCGTCGAGCTCACGATCTGGCCCCAGTCGTCGACCGCGGGAAGCTCCGTCGTCTGCGACGTCGACGCGAAGTCCACCGGCGTCTCTACCGAAACGCCATCGGGCCGCTCCGTGATTCCCCGGGTCATCCTCACGCGCGCACTCTCGCGTCCGGTCAATGACGGCGACGGCGGTTGGAAGGATTGAGAAAAGACTCTGTTCGCCAGAAAAAGGAGGGAAACCAAGGAGAGCTTGTGGCTCACAGTTCGCTTTCGTCATCACAGAGCTTTTAGTGCGCAAATTCGTCCCCTGGAATTCGGGAGTTATTAGACCCTCAAATCAGATTCGACATTCTGAACCATAACCTGCGACGAGACGACTGCTGTTCGCTTGCGAATTGGGGAGAATATGCATACCGAAAGCAAGGCTAGTTTGCTCTAGGGCCCCCGTCCCGAGCGCTCACCCCTCCGCTCTCCAGTCGCCGTTCTCGCACGTGAAGACGACTTCCCTCTGAATGCTAAGTTGCTGGTTCGGCATGAAGTACCGAAACTCCGCCTCCGTCACCTGGTCGCCCACGATTTTCGTCACTTTCGAGCCGTCCGCGATGAGCGTCAGTTCCTCCACGAGCTGCTTCCATCGCGTCGCGTCCTCCTTCAGCTCGCCGGCGAAGTACTCCGTGTCCTCCTGCGTCAGATCGTGCGGCACGAACACGCGCACGAAACCGTCCACGTCTCCTCTCGCGCCGAGCTCGGCGAGCAGGGTGAGCCTCTGCTGAAGCTGCGCGTTCGTCGTCTTCGCACCTCCGGCGACGAGCTCAGCCGCCGCCGCCGCCTCCTCCACGAGCTCCGCGCCGGCATCGGCCACGGCCTGGAACTCGCGGTCGTTCAGACCGTGGCCGCCTCCGGAATTCGATCCGAGCCCCACCTTGGCCCTCTCGCTGGCTTTCTTCTTCCCCATCGTGCCTGCCGTCGCGCGCCGCGATGTGACCCTGTGGCGAAGGGAACCGATTTTTTTCGGGAAAAAGCTTTTCGCGCGAGAACGCTTTCGCGAGAGCGACGAGAGAACGAGCCGAGAACGCGAGAGGAGAACCACGCGGTCGTGAGATGCACGTAATACGAGACCATGTGCGTCTCGAATGAACGACGCGTGATATCTTTACGTGTTTCACGTGTTTCGTATTTCGTACGCGATACCGAACGAACCTGGCGTGTCGCGTTCACTTTGTCTCCGGCGCGCTCTTGTTGCGCGTGAAGCACGGCCAACGCATCTCCTTCCCCTTGGTCAGAGTCACCTCTATCCTCTTCGTCCCGTCCTTGTTCTTCAGGATGCTCCAGCTGCACTCGTCCGTGGTGACCTCGAAGCACAGCTCCAGCGCGCCGTCCACCACGACCCGGGACCCCTCGGGGAGCGTCGCCACCTCCAGGTGCATGCTCTGCCGCTTGATGTCGCACCGCACATCCGCCTTGGAGGTCTCCGCCGGAACCTGCGCGGTGACCACCACGTCCTCGCCCTCCTGTGACCACGCGTACATGTGCTTCATGTCGTGGTCCACCGCCCCGAGCAGTGCCGGGTCAGTCGGCTCGGGAAGCGCGTCCTGCAGGTTCAGGGAGTCCGCGGCGCTGTTCACCGCGCCCATCGCGCGGAGCTGCTCCTGCACGTCCCCGACGTTTTGCTTCTTCTTGATGTTCAGCTCGAACGCGCGCTTGACCCACGGCGCGCCGCTCGACACCTCGGCGAGGGTGAAATCGTGCCTTTCGAACCGGTCATCGTCGTCCAGGATCCGCGCGATGAACGCGTCACCGACGATGTCCGTCGGGGCCCCGCACTCGTTCGCCAGGCCGCACGCGCGGTCGTTCCGCGGAAGGCCCTTCGAGATGCCTCGATCGTCCACGTACAGGTTGATGTGTTCCCAGTCCGTGGCTTTGCCTCCCGGCAAGAGCGCCACGGGCTGGACCATCTGCATGCGGCTCGCGATGTCCATCAGCGAGTCGTCGATGACCTTGCCGCTCTGTTCCTCCAGCTGTTTCTTGAAGATGGCTTTCTGCTCCGCGCTGCTTCCCACCGTCCCGGAGGAGCTTCGGAAGTGTTCCTTCAGCGTGTCCAGCAGACACTCCATCTCCTTGCCCTCGGGGATCTCCATGGTCAGCTCCTCCATCGCGCAGGACGCATCCGCGGGGATGTAGACGTACTTGAACGAAGTCCGCGTCATGGTCGTCGAGCGGTCGAAACGAGAAACTCGGGTCGAAGGAGCGGGCGGTGCGCGCCTCGCGGTGACCGAACGTTCGCGAAGAACCGCCGCCACGGCGCCACCGACGCGCCGAAAAATCTGCGCCACCTGGCATCGTTGTTGCTTCGCGTCGGCTGGTCCGACGGCGGCGACGGAGTGTGGCCAGTTCGCGGCGAGCGCGCGCGCGAGCGGGCGCGCTCGATGGAGCTCTCCGACCTCCCGGACGGCGCGCTCGCGGTCGTCCTGGATCACGTCGCCAGAGGCCCGGACGGCATATCGGACGTCGCTCGAGCCTCGTGCGTTAACCGGCACTTTCACGCGATGGCTCTGGACCGGCAACGTCGCATGCGGACGCTCGATGTGCGGAGCCTGGGCCGGCGCGCCAGGCACGCGGTGCCGCACATCGCGCGGCGGTGCACGTCGCTGAGACGCGTCTTCTGCGACCGCACCAACATCACGGACGAGTGCGTCACGGCGTTGTTGACGACAAGCGCGCTGACGCTGGAGCGGCTCAGCCTGGCGGACTGCCGCCACCTGCGAGACCTGCACGGCGCGCGTGAACGAGCCGAAGACGAGAGCCCCGAGAGCCCCCGTCCGTTCGGGCGGCTCCGCGAGCTGGACATCAGCGGCTCGAGCTGGTCTCCGCGCGCGCTCATCGCTCTGCTCCGCGGCGCGCGCGACTCGCTCACCGCGCTGAACCTCGCGTCCACGCACGTCAGCCGCGGCAGCGTCCGCCGCGGCGACGACTTCGGCGAGGTCGCGCGCGCCGTGCTTGGGTGCGCGCGTCTGCGCCGGCTGAACCTCGGCGCGCCCGTGGACTTCGTCGTGCCGTGCCTCACGCTGAAGGTGTTCGCGCCCTCCGCGGCGGACGCGGAGGGTCCGGCGACGGACGCGGAAGATGGCGCGGAGGCGGCTCGCGGCGTCGCGAAACCCGGCGGAGCCTCCGCGAGCGTCTTTTCTGGACTCGAGGAGCTCGGTTTCCGAAGCAACGCCGCGGTGAACGACGACGTGTTGGCTCGAATCGCCGCGAAGTGCGTCAACTTGTCTCGCATTGACGTCAGAGGCACCGCCATCTCAAAACAAGGCATAGAGGCGTTCGTCGAAAACGCGCCGTGCGCGTCGAAACTGAACTCGCTGTTGCTCGGCGGGTGCGACTCGCTCGACGACGACGCGCTGCGACGCGTCGCGCGAAACTGTCGCGCGCTCGTCGAGCTCGACCTGAGCATGCACGCGCTCGTTGGCGTTTTGGGCATAGAGGCGCTGGCGGAGGGGTGCCAAACGCTGCGCCGGCTGCGCATCTCGCGCAACGCCAGGGTCACCGCGGAGGCGCTCGCGCGTCTCGCGACGAGGAGCGCGCTCGAGACGCTCGGCGCCGTGCGGTGCGCGCGCGCGGGCGAAGCGGCGCTGCGGCGGAACCTGGGGAGGTTGGCGGGGAGTTGTCGCGTCGACGTCGTGGGGGATGACTTCGCGTGGACCGCGAGTGACGTCGGGTGACGAGACGAATTAAGGCGGGTGACGAGACGGGACGTCGCGAAGACGCCGAGACGCGAAGACGCCGAGACGCGAAGACGGACGCCGGGGACGCGCCGACGGAAGGTTCTTCGTCGTGACTAAATACTCATACGTTACGTAACCTACAATTTGTTCACAGGCCCACGCGCCGAAAAGCGTAAAAAATAATGCCGCGGGTTTCTCCGGAGCGAATTGACGTGACTTCACGCGCGGGCGATCCATTCCACGCGCGCGCCTCACGCGGCGTCGTCGCACCGAACGGATCGAACGGTCGATCTTCGAATCGGAACACCGCAGGCATCATGTCGTCGGGATTCCGCGTGCTGCACTTGGTGCGCCCCTTCCTTTCGGTGCTTCCGGAGGTGAAAGCCGCCGATCGCAAGGTCCCTTTCCGCGAGCGCGCGCTGTACACCACGGTGGCGCTGTTCGTGTTCCTGGTGTGCTCGCAGCTCCCGCTGTACGGCATCAACACCTCCAGCGGCGCTGATCCGTTCTACTGGGCGCGCGTTATCATGGCCTCCAACCGCGGCACGTGCATGGAGCTCGGCATCTCGCCGATCGTCACCTCCGGATTGGTCATGCAGCTCCTCGCGGGATCGAAGATCATCGAGGTGGACGACGCGGTCAAGGAAGACCGCGCGTTACTGTGAGTGCGCGATCCCCCCCGTCTCACGCCGCGCCCCCTGGACCGCAACGACACGGTCGTCGCGATCCACTCGCCGCTTCTCTCCGATCGACCCGCGGCGTCCCCGCGACCCAATGCGGTGGTCGAACGCTTTTCCCCCCGATCACGAATCCGGGCCGCGGGGCGCGCTTTTCGGCACGCGTTTTTTTTCCGGAGGTCGAACGCCAGCGCTGACCCGTTCATGCCCCCGCGACCTCTACGACGCAGTAACGGCGCGCAGAAGCTCCTCGGCGTTCTGATCACCATCGGCGAGGCCGTTGCGTACGTCGTGTCCGGCATCTACGGCGACGTGCGCGAGCTCGGCGCCGGGAACGCCATCCTGATCATCCTGCAGCTCTTCATGGCGGGCATCATCGTGATCTGCCTGGACGAGCTGTTGACGAAGGGCTACGGCCTCGGCTCGGGCATCTCCCTGTTCATCGCCACGAACCAGTGCGAGAGCATCATCTGGAAAGCCTTCTCCCCCACCACCGTGAACACCGGCCGCGGCGCCGAGTTCGAGGGTGCCGTCATCGCGCTGTTCCACCTGCTCATCACCCGCAGCGACAAGATGCGCGCGCTCAAGGAGGCGTTTTACCGGCCGAACATGCCCAATATCACGAACCTGCTCGCCACGATCCTGATCTTCCTGGTCGTGATCTACTTCCAGGGCTTCCGCGTTGACCTGCCCATCAGCAGCAAGCGCGGCCGCGGCATGCAGCAGTCCTACCCCATCAAGCTCTTCTACACGAGCAACATGCCCATCATCCTGCAGTCCGCGCTGGTGTCCAACCTGTACTTCATCTCGCAGCTGCTCTTCAAGCGCTACGGCGGGAACTTCCTCGTGCAGCTGTTAGGGCGGTGGCAGGAAGCCGAGGGCTCCGGCCAGTTCATCCCCGTCGGCGGCCTGGCGTACTACATCTCTCCGCCCACCTCCTTCGCCGACATCGCGGCGAACCCGTTGCACGCGGTGTTCTACCTCACCTTCATGCTGAGCGCGTGCGCTCTCTTCTCCAAGACGTGGATCGAGGTCTCCGGCTCCTCCGCGCGCGACGTCGCGAAGCAGCTCAAGCAGCAGCAGATGTTCATGGTCGGCCACCGCGAGTCCTCGCTGCAGAAGGAGCTCAACCGGTACATCCCCACCGCCGCCGCGTTTGGCGGAATGTGCATCGGCATGCTCACCGTCATCGCCGACTTCATGGGCGCCATCGGGAGCGGCACCGGCATCCTGCTCGCGGTGACCATCATCTACCAGTACTTCGAGACGTTCGAGAAGGAGCGCGCGCAGGAACTCGGGGGTGTGCTGTTCTGAGTCCGGAGTCCTGAGGTCTTTCTGAGAACGGCGGCGAAAAGGGGCGTTTGTAATCGACAGGCTATACTAGTTTTCTCGGGGCGCGGGGAGCAGAAAAAAAAACTCTCGTCGCGCGCTTCTCCATCTTTTCGCGCGTCGCGCGGCGACACGGCGCGAGCCCTGACCCGGAACCGCGCGAACGCGCGGGCGTCGTTCGTTTCATCGCTTCGCTCGTTACATCTCTCTGCTACTCGACTATATGAGGAAAAGACCAGACGCGACGAGCGGGCGACTTGCGCGTTGGGTCATCTGCGAAATGATCCAGAAACCACGCCAACGCGCCCCAGACACGAGACCACCCCCAATTACAGCACCTTGCGCTTCTCCGCGCCGCGGAGCTTCTTGACGCGGTTCTTCTTCTCCTTGATCTGCTTGCGCGACTTGGTGACCTTCTCCTTGAGCCCGGCGCGGATGACGCGGTGCTTGGGCTCGAACTTCTTCATCGCGTCGACGCTGTCGTAGATCAGACCGAACCCGGTGGACTTCCCACCACCGAACTGCGTGCGGAAGCCGAAGAGCGAGACGCAGGCGTTGTCGCTGACGTCGTACATCTTCGCGAGCTTCTCGCGGAGCTCGGACTGTGGATTGGAAGGGAAAGAGAGGGAGACGCGAGGTGAGCGTGCGCCTGAGGGGAGGGAAAACCCCCGATGGGAAAACAGGCCGACAAAACCCTAAAACACAGTCAAGACGCGGATGGCGCGGAGACGCACCTTGGGCACGTTAGCGCGGCCGGGGTGGAGCACATCGAGGATCTGCGGTGGGGAGGGGGTCGCGGGGAGGGTACACGGTCAGTATCGCCGCCACTATTAGCGGCTTGGTCGACGCACGCGCGACGCCGCGACGTCTCCGGAGACGTCCGCATCGCGGAAACGCGGACGCAGCGCTCGCCGGCGCGAGATGTTTTCCTCCGGGATCCCGGCACTTACGAACTGGCGACGGGCAAGGAGACGGTTCGTCATGAACTTGCGCGTGCGGAGGGTGCAAGAGGTGTTCGACATGGTGGCTACGCGTCCAACGAGGAGGCGTGCTTCGTGCCGTACGTGCCGTACAAAAGGGCTTCCCGGCTGCGTAATCGCCGGTGAAAAATACCCGGAGTTGAGGCTTTGCGAACGAGCGAGATGCGCATTTTGCATTTCTCCAGACTGCGTGCCATACGCATCCGACATCAGAAATTTCGAGGGTCTATTGACCAGTCAGCGCCCCCCCCCGACTTTCAGTCATCAGAAGAGGGACGAGGGAGGGCTCTTCGCCACGCGCGCTGCATCGGGACACGCGGTGTCCCCCCGGTCGAGACAACGCGCCGCGCGTGCAGCGCACACAGCGCCGTATTTGAGGCAACATGTCCAAGGCTGCGTTCGCGGGCCTGAAGGCCGTGCAGGAGATCCGCTTCCACCTGTGCCAGACGTCCAAGGGGAGCGAGGGGGTGCGCAATTTCTTGCTCAAGAGCTACAAGAAGATGAAAGCCGCGAGCCCCGCGACGCCCATCTTGATCAGAGAGGCGAGCGGCGTGCAGGGTGGCATGGTGGCCCGTTACGGTACGTCGCGGACACCCGACTCGACATCGAAACGCACGCGTCGAACCCGCGGGGTCCGAGCGCGGTCGCGCGCCTCGCGGCCTCGACGCGACACGCCCTCCACGGCTCTCCCCGCTCGATCGTCGCGAACCTCGAGAGCTCTCGCCGGCGAAGAACCGCGCTGACGACTTTTCCCACCTCTCGCGTCCACAGATTTCGGAGTGGAGAAGAAGACGTCGCTGGAGGGTCTGGACGAGAAGGCGGTGGAGAAGGAAATCGCCGCCGTGCTCAAGTAGAGGCGTGGGAGAAGAGCGACGTCGCGTGTACGATAACAACCTCGCGGAGGCGAATCGAACGCGTCCACCGGCGCCGCGCGAAAAAAACCCGACTTCGCCGTCTTCGTTCACGTTCTCTCGTTCCCATACACCTCTACTACGGTACGCCCGCTACGGGCGCGTCTACGCGCGCGTCTACGTCGAAAGAGAGCGCCGCTCACGACGCGTCCTTTTTCGGGTCGTCGTCGGACACGAGCGCCGCGTCCGTCGCCGCCTCAAACGCCGCCGTGACTCTCGTCAGCATGTCGTCGGCGCGCCGCAGCTCGTCGGCGAGTTCCTTCTCGAGCTCGTCGTTCTCCCTCTGCAGCGCGCGTATGCGCTCGAGCTGCGCCTCGGTGTCGAGCTCCACCTCGGGCAGCGCCGAGGCGAGCGCGTCGATCTTGCGGCTGGAAGCCACCACCGCCGTCGCGAACTCCGCGATCTGCTTCTCGTCCACGCCCCCCTCGGGCAAATCGTCCCCGAGCTCGCCATCCTTCGTGCTCGCCGGCCGCGCGTCCCGCTGCAACACGCCCGCGGTGTTGTAGAACAGACCGTTGATCTCGTTCACGGAGTCCTGCAGCTGCGTCACGATGTCCGCCATGGCGCGCGGGGTGAGGTGTCCTCTCCGGCGCGCGAGGACAATGCGCACCGCGCGTGAACGAAGACTTTTTTGCAGCTCTACTCTTTCAGCGCGTCCGAGCGCCGAGAACGCGAGAATTCGAGCGATGTCGTCCGCGACTCTGGGAAAGGAGATGCGAGCTCGCGCGAGTCAACTTTTCCTGCCCCCATTCTTCCCCTTCTTGCATGCATTTTACAGTCACGACTTTTTATAAATACAATTGTAGAGCTCGTGTGGCTTGTTGGTCGAGAAATTTCAAATCGCCTGCTGCGCCTGCGAAACATTCGTCGTTGTTTGCGCGCCATTTCTCTTTTCCACGACTACGAGCCGCGTCGCCCGTAGGCGCGCACAACCGCGGTGCGCGGAAGACTCCGTTCTCGGCGCAGGCGCAGGAACGCGAGGAGAGGCACGGTACACGCGGCTGAGACGGTTGGCTCGCCCGCGGCTCGGCTCAGCGATGGGAGTCGCGTCGGCGTTGGCCGAGAGCGAAACACACGCATCAAAAGCAGTCGAGGTTGTGGCTTCGAGAAGCGCGTGCGCGCGCGAGATGGACACCGGAGGCCACCGCCTGGCGTTCGGGATCGGCGGCGTGCACGCGACCGATCCCAAAGATCTGGCGGATGTTTCTGGCTTCGCGGACAAGGTGAGATCCCGTCACGCGTCTCTGCGCGCCCCGGACGCGCGGGATCGTCATCTCCGCGCGGACCTCGTTTTGCCGCCACTTTTTCGCACCCGGAAGCGAAAATTCTCCACCCCGCGCTCCGATCGCCCGCTCCCGCGCGCGATGGACTCACTCTTCCCTGTCCCGAACACGTCCCGTCGCAGATGTCTCTCGACCAGACCGACGACGCGATCGACCCCGTAGACGCCGCGGGCAGCGAGCGCACGCCGTTGACCAAGTCCAAGCCTACGGTAGTGCGCGAGAGTCCCAACAACGTGTTCAGCCCTCTTTCGGTCGCGAGCGAGGCGACGGCTCCCGGCGACAACAGCGTGGACTCGAGCTTCTCCTGCGAGAACGCCGGCGGCTCGGTCGCGCCGTCGCCGATCGTGCGCCGCGACGTGGGCGCGGCCGCGGGCGCCGAAGATGACGTCGAGGTGGGCGTTTCCATGTCGTTCGCGTCCACGGGTGACGGCGACGACGACGACGACGACGACGACGACTCGAGCAGCTGGCTTCGCCGCCGACGCGTCTCCGGCGCGGTCGCGCCCGGCCTCTCCGCGAACGCGTCCCTGCTCACCTCTCTCGCGCCCAGCGCGGATGAGGCCACGCTGCACAGACGCGTGTCGGAGCTCCGCCTCGCGCTGCGCACCGCCGAGGGCGCGCTGGACAAGACGCGCGCGCGCTTCGACGCCGCCGAGGCGTCGCGAAGCGAGGCGGAGAGCGAAGCCGCCGCGCTCCGCGCGCGCGTTTGGACGCTCGAGGGCGCGGAGGCGCTCTCGGGCGCGCGTCTGCACGACGGCTCGCTCGACATCCTCCGCGGTGAGCTCTTGAACGAGGCCACCGAGGAACTGGAGGAGGCGGCGCGCGCCACCGCCGAGGCGGAGACGCGCGCGCGCGACGCCGTTGACGCGCTCCGGCGCGCCGAGGACGCCGCCGCCGCCGTGGTCTCCGCGGCGAGCGCGGAGGTGGAGTCTCTCTCGCTCGAGGCTGCGCAGGCGCGTTTCCGCGCGCAGGCGGAGTCCAGAGACGCCGCGGCGGCGCGCGAGGCGCGCGAGGCGGCAGACGCGGCGCGCGCGGAGGCGGAGGCGGAGGCTGCCAAATGGCGCGACGCCGGCGCGCGCGCCGAAGCCGAGCGCGACGCCGCCCGCGCGCTCGCGACGCGCGCCACCTCGGACGCGGAGGCTGCTCGCGAGGCTGTGGAGACGGCCACGGCGAGCGAGGAGGAGGCCGTGCGCCACAACACCTGGCTGCAGCAGCGCGTGCGCGAGCTGGAGGAGGGCGAGGGCGCGGACGCCGGCGCGAGGTACGGCGCCGAGCTCCGGCGGTTACGCGAGAAGCTCGCGGCGGACGCGGCGAAAGCCGCGGACGCGCTCGCCGCGGAACGCGCCGCGCGGCGCGAGCTCGAGGCGAGGCTCGCCGACGCCACGCGGAGCGCCGACGCGGAGAGCGGTGGCGGCGCGCCCGCCGCGGCCGACGCCTCGGCGGAGGCGGAGCTTCGCGCGCGCGTCGCCGAGCTCGAGGCGCGCGTCGCCGCCGCCGCGCCGAAGCCGCCCGCTGCGGGCGACGAGTGGGGCGACGCGCTCGGCCTGGACAGCGACGAGGAGTCGTCCTCCGTGAAGAACGTCGCCGATGCGCCCGCGCGTGCGGTGACGACGGCGACGGCGGAGACGCAGGCGGACGACGATGCGCTGGAGGAGGTGCGCCGCGAAGTTGCGCTCCTGCGCGAGGCGAACGAGGAGCTCCTCGCGCGGCAGCAGCACGCCGCCGCCGCCGCCGCCGCCGCCGCGTCCCCCGCGGCGATCGACGCCGCGCTCTCGCGCAACAACGCGGCGTGGGCCACGAAGCTCGCGCAGAGCGAGCTCGCCGTGACGGAGGCGGAGGAGAAGTCTGAGCGCGCCGCGCGCCGCGTCGCCGCCCTCGAGGCGGAGTGCGAGACGGCGAAGCGCGACCTGCTGGAGATCCGCACGCGCGAGATCGCCGTGGAGGACCAGGAGGCTGCCGTCGCCGCCGCCGCGGAGGAGGCGCGCGCGGAGGCGGAGCGCGCGGCGAGCGCTCGCTGGGAGCACGAGGTGCTCGAGGCGAAGCGCGCCGCCACGGAGGCGCGCGGCGATCTCGAGCGCGTCGTCGCGGCGGATGCCGAGCGCGAGCGCGAGGCGAACGAGGCGGAGAAGGAATGGGAAGAGAAACTGACCGAGGCGCGCCTCGCCGCGGCGCGCGCGGAGTCGCGCCGCGACGAGTTCGAGGCGATGGCGGCCGAGGCCAAGGAGGCGGCGACGCGCGCGATCGTTCGCGTCGAGGAGCAGAAGGAGGGCGAAATCGCGGAGGCGCGCCGCGTCGCGGCGGTGGCCGAGGCGAAGATGGCGGAGGCGGAGGCGAGCGCCGCCGAGGCGAAGGAGGCGGAGGCGAACGCGGCGCTGCGCGTCGCCGAGCTCGAGCGCGAGCGCGCCGAGGCGACGCGCGAGATGGAGCTCATGCGCGAGCGCGAGGCGACCGCCGAGCTCGCCGCCGAGGCGGGCGCCGCGTTCGCCGCGCTCGAGGCGGGCGAGGAGGCGAAGATGGAGGCTGCCGAGGCGCTCGCGCAGGCGCGCGCCGAGGCGCTCACGGCGCGCGGCGAGCTGGACGCGCTGCGCGAGTCGCTTCGACTCTCGGAGCGCCGGCGCGCCTCGGAGCGCCGGCGGGACGCGCCGGCGAAGGTCCCGTCGCGCGTCGCGCGCCACGTCGCGCCTTCGCCGACGGCGACGCCGCACGGGAGCGTCTTCGACGAGCCGCACAAGTCCTCCGCGTCGCCCATGCGCCCCGCGGGCGTCACGGTAGTGCAGATGATGACGGACGACGAGACGGACACCGCGAGCGAGGCGCCCGCGGAGGAGCGCCGCCGCGACGCGCGCGACGGCGACGCGCGCGTCGCGTTCGCGGTGGACCCGGAGGTGTTCCGCTCGCTCACCTCGAGCCCCCGCGGGCGCCTCACGCGCGTCGCCACGCACCCGCTCGGCCCGGACGCGCGGCACATGGCGCAGGCGCTCGCCGGCGCGCGCGGCTCCGCCTCCGAGGAGGACGACGTCGTGTGCATGTCCTCCGAGGACGAGGGCGACGCGGCGTCGGCGCGCGCGCGCGGCGGCGCGCGCGACGCGAAGCAGGCGAAGGAGGGTACGCGCGAACGCGCGCCCGGGCATCGCGAGGCGCGCCACCGCGAGACGCGCCACCGCGCGCGCGACCCGAGCCCGCCTCGTCTGTCATTCGACGCGAGCGAAGGCGCATCGCTCGCGTCGGAGGCGTTCGCCGCGGTGGCGGCGTCCGCGCGCGAGGCGTCGGCGGCGGCGAAGCAGTCGCGGCGCCGCCGCGCGGAGTCCTCCGGCGGCGCCTCGGGCGACGCGCCCAAGCCGTCGCCCGCGAAGCTGGCGGCGGCGGCGCTGGCTTCGGCGCCGTACCGGCGCGAGCGCGGGGGGGACGCGGCGACGCAGGCGATGCGCGCGTCGCGCGTCTCGTCCGCGGCGACGGCGACGGCGACGCCTCCCCGGCGTCGCGCCGCCGCGACGGTCACCTCGCGCGCGCGCGTTTTGACGGACACGTGGGGTCGTCCCACCGGGACGTGGGGGCATCCTTCCCCGACTGGCATCCGGTCAACCGCCGTGACCGGGCGCGACGCCAAGCTTCCTCCGGACGCCATGTACCTCAACCACCGCTACGCGTGAGGCGAGAGATTTTATCCGAAACGTGAATATCTGTGATGTGATATCTAATGGATTCCTAACTACGTGTCCGTCTCTACGCGAGCGCGACGACGGCGGCGCCCAGGCTGCGCGCCGCGGGGACGACGGCTCCGACGAGTGCGACGGACTGGCACAGCGCGAACCCGGTGGCCCACGCGACGACTGTTTCCCTCGGCGGGTGGAAGTACGCCGCCGTGGCGTACGCGTCCCCGCACTGCAGCACGAGCAACGCCGTCGCCACGAGCATCCCAGCGGTCGCCGCCAGCATCGCGAGC
>Ga0209666_1001256_pt1 | contig 19510 bp, 10 predicted proteins | sample SaaInlV_125m_DNA_FD_184679 | JGI IMG/M metagenome (GOLD analysis project Ga0209666, IMG submission 184679) | Marine microbial communities from expanding oxygen minimum zones in the Saanich Inlet - Saanich Inlet SI037_S3LV_10m_DNA (SPAdes)... | ecosystem: Environmental > Aquatic > Marine >...
CGGCTGGGGGAGCAACCGCGGGGTGGTTGCGGCAGGGGAAGCAACCGTGTGCGTGCAAGCGCAGCCTTGCGACTCGTGTGCGGCGCGCGAGCACACTTTTGAACTCCCCGCCGTGACGGGGCCGATCGGTACCTCGGCTTTTGCGTTGCAACATGTTGCAGTTCCCCCGGTTCTTCTTCAAGGACAGCTCGCCGTTCAATGTCAAGAGCGAGCCGCAGGAGCGCATGATGGTGGCCATCCGCGAGACGCCGGGAGAGGACGGGCTCATCGTGGCGCCGTGCGGCAGCGGCAAGAGCGCCGTGCTCATCGAGGCCGCGATGGAGGCCGGGACCATGGTGCTCATCTTCTGCTACGAGGCGCAGGGCGTGCACCAGATCGTGAACGACCTGAAAGAGCACACCACGCTGCACGACGCCGCCATCTGCAAGTACACCGGCAAGGACAAGGACAGGGAGAACCCGCACTTCTGCTACCTCGTGACCACGTACGGCATGTTTGCCGGGCCCGAGTGCAAGCGGAGCGAGACGTCGAGGAAGATGCGCGACTTTGTGATGAAGACCAGGTGCGAACGGTTCACTCGAACCACGCATTTCTGTACACGTTTGCCCCCCTCGAACCCCGACGACGCAACTGCGTCAAAATGGTGCCGACTCCTGGCCAGCGTTGCCTGTTCTTGTGAGCAGGTGGGACATGATCTGCTGCGACGAGGCGCACCACATGTGCGCCGAGACCTACCGCCCCTTGATCGAGAAGCTCCACGCCACCCGCAAGCTCGGCTTCACCGCGACGCCCTACCGCAGCGACTGCTACACGGCCGCGCAGGACGAGGAGGGGCACATCCAGAGGGCGTTCAGCTGGTTTGGGGAGGTGCTCGTGCACATCCCCTGGCGCGAGGTGGAGGCTGCCGGTCTCATTGCAAGGATTGGCCGCGCGCGGATAGACGTCAATCTGACGCCGGAGTTTCGTGCGGCGTACGCCATGTCGGCCGCCTCGCAGAAGCAGTACCTCGCCGCGCTCAACCCGGCCAAGCTCAACGCGCTCGTCGCGCTGTGCGCGATGCACGGGCCCTTCAACCACGGCGGCATCGTTTTTGTCACGCACCTGGTCGTGGCCACGGTGGTGCAGCGCTGCCTGACGCGCTGCCTGGGCGAGGGGTGGGCCGTGCTCTCGGGCGGCAGCGCACACGGCGAGGACGAGACGCACTCGGCGGTGCAGAACGCCGGCCTAGTGAAGCAGTTCAACGACGGCCAGCTGCGCGGCCTGGTCTGCACCAACGTGGCGGCGGGCGCCATGGACATCCCCGACTGCTGCTTCGCGGTCGACCTCGACACGGACGGCGGCCGGGCCAACATGGCGCAGCGACTCGGGCGCGTCGCGCGCACGCAGCGCGTGCACGCCAAGCCGAACGAGCACCCGGGGGCCATCCTCGCGCGCCGGCTAGGGAAGCAGAAGGAGGCGTGGTACTACGACCTCGTCACGCGCGACACGGAGGACGAGAGCACCGCGCGACGGCGCCACGCGTTCTTCGCGTCAGAGGGCTACGGCGAGGAGATCCCCATGTCGGCAGACTCGCTGGTCGGCAGGGTGGCCGGCGAGGGCGTGGCGCTCCCCTACGTCGCGCTCGGCAGCCAGATGGTGCTCCTCAAGGAGGTGCTGCAGTACAACGCGCTCAAGGGCGTGTGCGCGGGGGCCAACGCCGCCGCCAGCAAGGCCAAGCTGCCGTTCAGCGCCGAGGTGCAGCGCCTGCAGCTCGCGCGAGACAAAACGCCCAGTGCGGTGATGAAGGACAAGTACGCGTCCGCGATCAGGAGGGCCAAGGGCGAGCAGCGGCAGGCCGCCGAGCGGGCCAGGGCCGTGCGCCGAAAAACCATCGACAGCGCGGCGATCAACGAGGGCGCGCTCGAGATCTTCCGCGCGCTGCGCCTTCGCACCGAGGTGCTCGAGGAGGCGGGGCTCATGCAGGTGGCGTTTGCCCCCTCCGACGACGAGGTGGATTAGAGGGGACAATTCTATTGCGCGTGCTGCTAATCCATTAGCAATCTCGCGCGGAGATCCATTTGCTGTGAGAACTAAACGAGCACCTGGCCCAAGAGCCGGGTGCTCGTTTAATATTTTAATGAATTAGCGTCGCAGGGAGACCCGAGCGAATTCGGGGAGATTCCAAAAGCAACATTCTGCGCTCGGAACGCCTAATGCATTAACGATCTCGCGCGGAGATCCGTTTGCTGTGAGAACTAAACGAGCACTCGGCCCAAGCGCAAGGTGCTCGTTTAGTTTTCTAATGAATTAGCGTCGCAGGGAGATCCGGGCGAATTCGGGGAGATTCCAAAAGCAACATTCTGCGCTCGGAACGCCTAATGCATTAACGATCTCGCGCGGAGATCCGTTTGCTGTGAGAACTAAACGAGCACTCGGCCCAAGCGCAAGGTGCTCGTTTAGTTTTCTAATGAATTAGAATAAAATTGGCGCGCGGCGTCCCCGCATTCCAGGCTACGCGGGCCCCCGAAACGACACGGGGGGCAACGCGACCCGGTCCGCCAACACGGGCGCCTGCGGCAGGTTGGGCGGCGGCGCCGGTCGCGGCACGCCGTTGGCGTCGCACCGCTCGACGAGGCGCCGGTACTGGCGCAGCTTGAACGCCTGGTCGTCGGAGAGCACGTAGTTGCCGCGCACGTCGAGCGGCGCGCACGAGCTCAAGATGCGCCGCGTCTCGCGCCACTTGTCGCCGTCGACAAACTGCGAGTAGTCCTCGTCGGCCGCGGCGCGCGCGAGCCGCTCGCGCTTGTCCGCGTGCAGCCCGAGCTTGGCAAAGGTGACCGAGCGCCGCGCGGCGAACTGGATGATCTCCACGGGCCTGTCCTGCCCGATGCGGTAGATGCGACCGAACGCCTGGTCGACGGTCGAGGCGTTCCACGGCAACGAGCCCACCGACAGCAGCACCTCGCAGCCCGGGCAGAGCGTGATCCCGATCGAGCCCGCGCCCGACAGGAGCAGCACGCCCTTGGCGCACTCCAGAAACTGGCGCACCGTGGCGGCCCGCTGCGTCGCGCTGAGCGCGCCGTCAAAGAGGAGGAGCGCGCCCACGGCGTGCTCTTGTCGCTCCAGGTAGCGCCGCAGGATCTTGAGCTGCGTGGTCGACTCGCAGAAGACGGTCACGCGCGCGTGGCCCGCCTGCTGGCGCGAGGCGATCACGCGCGCGATCAGCCGCATCGTCTGGCTCGGCGCGGCGGCTGCCTCGGCGTAGAGCGACGGCTCGTCCTCGAACGCCTTGGCGCCCCGGACGCCCAGCAGCGCCGAGAACTCAAAGTTGCCCAGGGCGACGATGGCCGAGAACGCCGCGCGCTGCTCCTCGCCCCACTGGATCGTCTCGCCGCCGACGGCCGCCATCTGTTGCGCCGACGCGAGCGTGCTGTTGTGCTTCTCGATGGCCTCCGCCCAGACCGCGCCGTTGGCGCGCAGGCCGACGAAGGGGTCGTACTCGAGCAGCAGGCAGCGCTTCTCGGGCAGGTCGATGAAGCTCGCGTCGACGCGGTCCACCAGGTGCTCGTGCCAGGCGGCGACCGCGCTGCGTCGGAGCGAGCGGTCGTTGCCGCCCTTGGGCGTGAAGAAGTGCCGCGCCTTCTGCAGCCACTCGGGCCGCCCGTCGATGGCGCGCGCGAGGTTGGCGATCTGCGAGGGCTTGGAGCTCACGGGCGTGCCCGTGAGCCCCAGCTTGTAGGTGGCCGCGCCGGTGAACATGCCCACCACGTGCCCCGCGAGCGTCAGCGGGTTGGAGACGCGGTGGATCTCGTCGACGACCACGAGCGCGAACTGCGGCAGCGGCTGCGCCAGGAGCAGGAAGAGCGGGTGCACGGGTGGCTGCGCGCCGCCGAGCTGCTCGCGCCGCTTGGTGTCCGTGGGCGCGACGCCGTGCTTGAAGCGCTGCATGCGCGGCTTCTTCAGGTCCTCCGGCTCGGTGCCCACGTGCACGAAGGTCTTGAAGGCGGCCACGAGCGTCTCGGGCGTCGTGACGATCACGCTCGCCCGCGCGATGGCGCCCTCGGTCAGCGCCGCCTGCTTGCACGCCGCGAGCACCTGCTCCCCGTCGAGCGTGGTCCACGCGCGCACGGTCTCGAGCCACATCTCGAGCACGCTCAGCGGGCAGACGATGAGCGTCTTGGTCTCCGCGCGGTGCGGGTTGAGCACGCGCACGGCGGCCAGCACGAGGATGGCGGTGACGGTCTTGCCCGACCCCACCTCGTGGATCGCGAGCAGGCTCGCCTTGCGCTGCGCCCACGGCGCCCTGCCCTCGCGCTGCAGCAGGCGCTGCGCGGCGATGACCTGGTGCGTGTACAGCCTGCGCGGTTGGCCCTGCGCGTCGCGCAGGCGCAGCACGCCCAGGCCCGAGGCGCTGGTCTTCGAGCAGACGCCCTTGCTGAAGCGGTGCACGACGCGGCGCGCGTGCTCCTTGGCCTCGCTGCTCAGGTCGGAGAAGCGTCGCTGCTTCACCATGACGGCGCGCGGGCAAGCGCCTGCGCGCCAAACCCCGTGGGATAGCGAGACTTGCTACTCGTGCGCGTGGCGTGCACGGGCAGCGATGGGCAACTCGGAGGTCGAGCGGTGGGGGGGCCTCGCCGAGGCGCACGCGCTGCTGCCTGTGGAAATAGAGCTGCTTATGAGTTGCAAGGTGGTGCAGATGGAGGAGACCTGGCAGGTGGAGGTGGTGAGGAGCAAACTGCAGCAGGCGTACGACGGCGACGACACCCAGCAGATCACGAAGCTGCTGTGCTCGCTCGTGCGCGCCGTGGTCGCGCCGGAGCTGATCACGACGCCGCTGGAGGACGTGACGCTGCGCATCGCGCTGCGCGAGGAGGAGCGCGTCTCGCTGCCCATGGCGTCGTGCGTGCGACTGGCGCGGCTGCTTGCGTGCAAGTTGGACGCGCTGGGTGGTTTGTCGGAGATATACAACGTGTAGCACAGCAGAGAGTGTGGTGGCGTCATGAACCCCAATCGGGTGAATGGGTTCCGGCGAAAACTTGAAGACTGGCACAGGCTGGTGTTCGGGAAGATTGCGGCGGTTAACTGGGTGTCGGACCGGCTCAGAGAGCTCGAAGAAAGCTGCAACAGCGATGAGAACGCCATGGATCGCAAACTGGACGAGAGCCTGCAGGTGCAGCACGGCTTGCAGGAGATGCGCGAGGAGGTGCGCAAACGGGCCGGGCTACTCGGCAAACCGGCAGGCGATCGTAACGATGTGGAGCGAGAAGTGGAGGACTTGTTGAAGCGCGCAGACATTCACAACTCAATTGGCAATGCGCTGCTTGTTCTTAGGTACGACATCGCGATCCTGCGCATTTCCAACGCCAACCGCAAGCTGGACCCGCAGTCTGCAGCGGCCGTCTCGACCGAGGCCATCAAAGTAAAAATAGAGCAGGAGGTGCACGAGAGGACCGGTGGACTCGCCTACGGCGACCTCATTGACGCCGCGAAGCGTGACGCCGACGCGAAGGAGCGCGCGATTGAGGAGCAAGAGGCGAAGGCGGAGGCGGTTGCGCAGCACGAACGCGACAGGATCGACCGGGACGCTGCAAGGAACGATGGCCAGGACGCGGGCTTGGACGGCGGCTTTGAAAAGGAGTGGGACAACAAGCAGGGGGAGGGGGGCGCGGACCTTGCAGACGACGACCAGGAGAAGGCCGAGACCGTTCAGGTGCAGCTGGCGCGTCTCGTGGAGCGCGTCACAACCACCCTCGTGGTCGCCCGGGGAATGGAGCCCTTGGCGCAGACCAAAGCCGAACTGCTGAAGTTGCACCAAAAGACAAGGGCGCTGTTCACAAAGCGGGTTACTGGCGGGAAAGAGCACCCTCTCGCCGAGGCCCTGTTGTACGCGCAGCTGTACCAGACCGTGTTGCGCTGGTGCAACGCGACGAACCCCGACAAGGGCTACGCGGTCCAGCCGAGCGAGGACGACGCCGACGAACTCGTGTACGAAGCGGAGGTGCGCACGCTTCTGGCGCAAGCGAACGGCGAGGTGCAGGCTGCGCTGGGGGTGGCGATTCAGCGCGCGGAGCAGGCGAGGAACGACGCGAGTCGTCCGCAAGCGCACGCGGCGCAGCGGATCCTCGAGGATGCGCAGCGCCCGCAGGCGCAAGCGCCTGGCACGGGCGGCAAGGAGTGGGACCAAGCAAAGGCCTACGTGCGGGCGACGCTCAAACTCAGGGGCCGTTCTCACGAAGTGCGACACGTCGATGCTGAGCTGAGCACCCTGCGGCTCAGGCACATGATCTCGAGGAACAGGGACGACGCGACCGCGGTGACGAATCGGGCAAGGGCACTCTATGAAGTTGCACGGAAGGCGGTGGAGCAGCAGCAAGCGAACAAAGAGGGCGTGGCGAAACGCAACGCTGCCATTCGCGAGAGCAAGCTGTGGTCCGCAAGCAAGGACCAGCTGCAAGGGCGGTTCCCCAACGCAACGATCGACGACAACGCCGTGCTCGAGGAGGCGGTGAGTCACTACAACGCCGAGAATGGAAGCATCAACCTCGCCACAGCGCGCGCGCGGTACGAGACCAAGCTGCGGCGGTTCCTCAAGAGCAAGACTGGCGGCAAGCGGGTTGCCAGGCAGGTCGACGACGAGGTGACAAAGAAGATGCGCGAGGTGGTCAGGGCCAGGCAGTCGTGGACCGATGCCCTCAAGGAACTGAAGGACGCGCTGGGGGAAGACGCGCCCGATGCGCAACCGGCGCGCGAGCCAGCTCGCAAGAGGGGCCCAATGAATCCGGTCACGTACGTCCCTTCCGACTCGGACGAGTCCTCGGACGACGGGGAGCGGGAGGGCGAGGAGCACTACGAGGACGACGAGGACGACGAGGACGACGAGGACGACGAGAGCGACGAGGAGAAGGGCGAGGGCGACAAGGACGGCGGCGGCGACGAGGACGACAACCCGTACAAGGAGGCGGACGACGACGCAAAGGACAGGGGCTTGGTGGCAACTCGCCCCGAGTGCAAGGCGCACGTGGACCACTGCGCCGACCTGTGCCCCGCGCCGACCGCCGACGGGGAGACGACGGTGGCGGTTGGCAAGAACGACGCGGTGCGCGCACACCTGGTCCCCTTCAAGCGGGTGGGCGAGCTGCCCAACGGCACCTGGTACGTGGGCAACAACCCGTACACTGTGGGGGCCGACGACCAGCCACCGGGGAGCGGCGGTGCGAACGACCTCTACGGCTTTGGCTTCCTTAACGCGAGCAGCGGGTACGGTCGCGCAGATGCAGGCGCGTGGGAGGACTTTTACCGGCACGAGATGAAACTGGTCGTGGAGCGGCAGGCGTACTTCGACCTCAACGTGTCGGACGCGTGGTCGCTCGGAGGCTTGAAGCAGCTGTGGCGCGCGACCGTCGCCGCGCACGAGGACGTCAACGTGCCGGAGCTCGAGCTCGAGCGCGTCTTCGCGTGGCGCCTGACAGTCGTCCACCTGCGCGCGCTCCGAAAGATCGGGTGCGACGAGTTCCTTCCAGTGACCGCGTGCTTCGAGATGGACGCGCTGGTCGACAACGTCGCGCACATGCTCAAGTACCGGCGATGCGTCCACAAGGCCAAGTGCCTGTACACCAACGCGGGCATGCGGTCGCTGCACGAGCAGTACCGCGCCAGGCTGCTCAACGTGCAGCACGCGCACCACCACCAGGACGAGAGCACCACGGAGACGGGCATCGCGCGGCGCATCATCCGCCAAGCGCACGTGGCCAACTACGTGCACTACTACTGGTACAACCAGGAGGCGCCCAACTCCAAGGTCTACTCCAAGGTGCCGAGCAACGAGCAGAAGCTGATGCTCGCGGAGCGGTTCACCACCAACCCGCCGATGGCGCCGCTCATGAGCTCGGCGCCCCCGCGCTCGGGCAAGTCGGCGCTCGCGCTGCTCATGGCCTCCTTTGCCTACAAGCTGGGCGCGAGCGTCGAGTACGGCGTCTCGCCCAACAAGAAGATCCCGGTGGCCGACGTCAAGGACAAGTTTGGGGCCACCGGGTGGAACCGGTACGGCATGCCCGTGGTCTCGCAGCCGGCCACGGACGCCGGCAGCCGGGAACGCACGGAGAGGGAGGAGCTCGAGAAGATCCGGGACCGCCGCGCGCAGAGGCTGATCTGCATCTACTCCGAGGACGAGCTCGTGGACCTCAAGCAGATGAACGTGCGCATCCACGCCGTGGCCGACGACGTCGAGGGGTGGACCTTCCACGTGCGCGACGAGGCGCAGTCGCTGATCAAGGGCACCGGCGGCCGCCTCAAGACGCTGCGCCACGAGCTGCAGAACTCGTACCCGGCCTTCTACGGGCTGTCCATGTGCATCTCCGCAACGCTGATGCCCGTCTTCGCGGAGCCCGAGGTGGTGGGCAGCACCGACTCCATTCGCCAGCTCTTCAACCGCGCCGAGCCCCACAACGGGGTGGTCACGCGGCGCAGCGCGCTCGAGAAGAACGTCGTGCTGCAGCACTGGAGCTTCCCCATCGCGCCGGACTACCTGACGCCGCCGCGCGGCGCGTACCCGCTCAGCAGCCTCGAGAACGACACGGCGCCGGAGTGGTACAGGGGCCACTTTGAGGGGACGCGTCGCACCACCCACTACTACGGCACGCACTTCCACGTCGTCGCGTGGCGCAATCAGCACCTCACCTCGCAGGTCCGGCTCATGCTCGACGGCACGCTGCACCACGAGATCCGAAGGTGCAACAACGCCGTGCGCGAATCGCTCAACCTGCGGCAGCTGAGCAAAGACTACAAGCTCGAGAATGCGTACTTCGAGTACCTGAAGAGCTTCAACGCGGTCAACAAGCGGTACTTTGACGCGCAAGCGGGCGCGTGGCGGGAGGGGCCGACGACGCGCATCGCCAACGCGCCCATCAGCAAGCTCACCCGGGACGCGTCGCGCATCGTCAAGCAGGCGCAGGCGTGGCTCGACGACCCGCCACAGGCGACCGAGCAAGGCGAGAGCACGCTCCACCCGATGCTCATCCTCGCGCCCGCGCGCGAGCAGGCGCTCAAAAACGGCCGGCAGGAGTGGGCCGTGATGCTGTGCAAGGTGGCGTGGCTGCGCATGCACGAGGCGTACGAGCGCGATGCGCCGGCGTTTCGCGACAAGTACGGCAAGGACCGGGACGGCGAAAGGAGGCTGCGGGAGGACTACGGCATCAACGTGCTCGTGTACGCGTCCGATCGGACGCAGGACGCGTACGTCGACTTGGTGTGCCAGGAGCGCGACTTCACTCCGCAGAAGGACGGCCTCGTGCTCTGCGTCGTCTTCGACCCGACGCTGCGCGAGAACCGGCTTCCCGTGCACACGTTCGACTGGGACCTCGATGGCGGCGTGATGCTGCGGAGCATCCTGGTGCCCGAACTGCACCCATCCAACTTTGAGGACTACGCGCGGGAGGTCGGAACGTCGCGCTTGCCGCAGCCGGACCCCGACCAGGGCGCGGACGCTCCCTCAAACAGGGCCGTGCGGACGGCCACCTCGGCCGCGGCCTACCTGCGCGACCACGTCGTGCTCACCACCTACACGTTCGACGCGGGCACGTTCTACGGGGTGGAGGCGAACGTGCCTGCCCCGGCGGCTGCGGCGTCCCCCTCCGACGGGGCCTCTGCGGAGATGGACGAGGCGGACGCCGAGGGGGACCAGGACCCCGTGCAGAGCCAGCCGGGGGTGCCGGACGACCCGGACGTCGCGGACGACCCGCCCGCGCCCACGATTGTCAACGTCAACGCGGTCGCGCTTCGGCTGTGCGTCTCGCAGCACGCAAACGCGCAGGCCGCAATCAGGTCCATCTTCGACAAGTGCGGCGTCTCCAAGGTTGCGGCGACGGGCCATGCCATGTTCAGCGCCGGGCTCACGCTGCAGACGACGTTCGCCGAGCGCAACGCGCACACGCGCTTGTTCGTCCCCAAGTACATGAGCCTGTGGATCAGCGACCGCGACAACGGGCCCGACCTGTCGGCCCTGTACCAGCTCGTCGGGCGCGGCTTTGTCGACATGAAGCAGCACCAGCTCCCCCATGACTGGAAGCTGCAACTGCTCGGCCAACCGTCCTTGCAGCAGCTCATCGAGGAGTACGGCGACGCCGAGCTCATCGCAAGCATGGTGCACAACGAGAGCCTCGAGGGCCGCCGCATGACGCTCGGCGCCACTCTGTGGACCGCCGACCCCGACGCCCTGGCCAAAGGCTACGGCGAGAAGCGCCTCAAGGGCGACGAGCAGCGCAACACGCTGATGCGGGTGCTCTTCCACAACTCCACGCCGGAGCGCAACGCGAACCACCAACGCGTCTTCGGCAAGGTGCGCGAGTGCCTGGTCGGCAAGTACGCGGCCACAACGCGCGCGTGCCTCACGAACCGCGAGCGGCGGCTCGAGCACTGGGACAGGGCCTTTGAGGACGACCGGGAGGAAATAACGCTCAGGCGCCACGAGGTGGGCCCGGGCGAGGAGCTCCCGGTGGGCACGCGGGGCAACAACCTCGACGGCAACGACTCGCTGTACGGGGACGAGGACGCGACGCCAGCGCCCCCGCAAGTGGCGGGCGCCAGCGCCGCGCCCGCGCCCGCGCACGACCCGCACGACATCCCGCCCGGGTGGTACTTTGACGCCGACAAGGAGGTGGCGCTGCGGGCGCGCCTGGACCGCGCGCGGCAACGCGCGCGGGACCGGGAGGCCGAGGTCGCCCGGCGCGTGAACGCGGAGCGGCAAGCGTTGCCCGGGCAGGAGAGCAGCGCGCTCGAGGCGCAGCTCGCGGACGAGGTGGACGGCCGCAACCTGCGGCTGCGCATCGCGGCCCGCGAGTTCGATCGCGACAACAAGTGGAACCGGAAGGCGCTCGCCGAGGAGATCGTCTCCGAGCAGGGTCGCTACGAGGGCCTCTTCGACTGGTACCTCGGCGAGCTCCGCGTGGCCGAGGAGAAGCGGCACATCAAGACGGGCAAGACCGACCGCATCGCGCCACCCGTCGATGTTCCCAAGCCGCTCCGGCGGCTCGGGGCCAGCGACGGCGACGTGCAGCGGTACATGTCGGCCGCAGAGAGGGCGCACGAGGGGGTCCTTGCGAGGAGCGACCAGTGGGTGCGCACCTTTTGCAAGTACGTGAAGGAGTACCTGCTGGACCTGGAGCACGGGCCCGAGACGTCGCGGGACGCGCAGTGGTGCCAGCACCGCAGCAAGTTCCTGGGCGCGCCGCACGGGTACTCGGAGGCGCACGAGCGGCGGTGGAGCGCGCTGCGGCTTCGGTTGGCCCAAGTTGCTGTCAGCGACACCGACGTGGCACGCATGGGAGAGCTTCTGCACGATGTCCAAGCGGCGACCGCCACGCACACGCCGGGCATGCCGTGGGACGCCTTCGTGGCCGCGCTCGGCAAGGTCCTGTCGCCCAAGGCCGTGCTGGCGGCGTGGGTGGCGCTGCAAACCGAACGCCAGCGCGAGAAGGTCGACGAGCTCCGGCGCGCGGCTGCCATCCCCGACAACGACGCCGCCGACGACGACTCGTTTGCGGGGGGGAGCAACCCCGGGGAGCAACCGCGGGGAGCAACCCCGGGGATGGCCGACGGCGATGCAGCCATGCAGCAGGCGCCGCCGCTGCAGTCGCCGCAGCAGGGCGGTGTCGCGGAGCCAGCCCAAGACGACAGCGACAGCGACAGCTTCGGGATCCAAGATCCGGACCAGGCCAAGGCCAGCATCGCAAGGAAGAAGGCGGACGACGCGGCCGCGGGCAAACTGCGAAAGAGGCAGGTGTTGGATCCGGCCGACTTCCCAGCGTCCACAGAGCCGGTTGCTCTCTCGCAGCCCGAGAAGGGCCCGCGATCCACGGCGTATCTCGGCGAGTTGCCGGCCCAAAGCGCGGAGGAGGAGGCCACGTGGACTAAGTGGATCACCAGCCTTGCGGCAAGGAAAAGGGGCGACGACGATGTGGCGGTGGGCGGCGGCGCGCTCACCGACCGCTTCAAAGAAACACTGACCGTCAGACACCTCCGCACGCTGAGGCCTGGGAAGTGGCTCAACGACACCATCATCAACACCTACCTGGAACTGCTGCAGCAACGCAGCGACAACACCTACCCGGAACGGATGCAGGAACGCAGCGACACCCGCTCCACCACCAGCAACCCCATCTTGCGGTGCCACTTCTTCAAGACGCTCTTCTTCCGACAGCTCTTCCCCACGGGCGGCAACCTGGCGAACACCCAGGGTGCCGTGCCTGGCAGCGCGTTCCAGTCGGGCGGCGCGGTGAAGGAGGGGTACGACTTCCTGAAGGTGGCGTCGCATACCGCAGGCGTGAAGGTGTTTGAACAGGACATGATCTTCATTCCCGTGAGCTTCCCAGAGCACTGGTGCCTGATCGTCGTCAACTTCAAGGAGAAGCACGTCGAGTACTTCGATCCACTTGGCGGTCAAGGCACGAGGGAGCTCGCCGTCGCGCGCCAATGGCTCAAGCACGCCTGGAAGCAAAAGCAGATGAGCGCGCGCAAGGGCGACGATCCGCTCAAGGAGTGGGACGACGCGGGGTGGACCTACATTTCGTGGCGCCCTGGCAGGCGCGGCGTGCCCAAACAGAACGACAACTGTAACTGCGGCGTGTTCCTGCTCATGACCGCCGACTACTACTCTCAGGGCGCGTTTCTCGACTACCACGAGCGCCACGACGATTGGGTCAGGATCCTCCGCAGTCGCATCCTGCACGCGGTGCTCATGCGGACGCTCCCCGGCGCGCCGGAGCCGCCGCCGCCGACCAGCCCGAGCGCGGACGGCCAGAGCAGCGACGACGAAACCCCGCCGCAGCCGCCGCTACCGGCGCCCTCGCCCAAGCCTTCGATGACGGTGGAGGAGTACTTGATGAAGCGCATCTCGCCCGTGACCGAGCCAGCGTCGCCCGTGACCGAGCCAGCGCCGTCCAAGGGCCCTTCGCCACCGCCGCGCGTGGTCCCTTCGCCATCGCCGCTTGCGAGAGCGAACAGCCGGAGCAGCGACGACGGCAGGCCGCGTGCTCCGGCGGCTGCGACGCAGCAGACGGAGCCGCCGGCGTCGCAGCAGGCGTCGCAGGCGTCGGACGCGACGCAGCCGCCGGAGCACGCGAGCGCTGCAGCGATGGCCGACATGGCGAGCGCCATCGCCGAGGCCGACTCCTACTGGGAACACATCTCGACGCCCGCGCAGGGCTCCGACTGGGCGCAGGTGCTCGAGCAAATGCGTGCGCTCGCAGCCGCCAACACGTACGACGGCGACCTGCTGGCGCGGCTCAAGGCGCTCAACAAGCAAACCCGCGAGGCGGACTTCAAGGACATCCTCGACAGAAACCTCGGGGTGACGGGGCCGCGCGCGCGCAAACAGAGGGTCCAGGGCGCCGATTACCCCGACAACAGCGCGCCGCAGCTCGCCAGCAAGAAGCCCCGGCAGCGGTGAAATCGGGGACGCCGCGCACCAATTTTACTCTAATTCATTAAAAAACTAAACGAGCACCCTGCTCTTGGGCCGAGTGCTCGTTTAGTTCTCACAGCAAATGGATCTCCGCGCGAGATCGTTAATGCATTAGGCGTTCCGCGATCAAAATGTTGCTTTTGGAATCTCCCCGAATTCGCCCGGGTCTCCCTGCCACGCTAATTCATTAAAAAACTAAACGAGCACCCTGCTCTTGGGCCGAGTGCTCGTTTAGTTCTCACAGCAAATGGATCTCCGCGCGAGATCGTTAATGCATTAGACGTTCCGCGATCAAAATGTTGCTTTTGGAATCTCCCCGAATTCGCCCGGATCTCCCTGCCACGCTAATTCATTAAAAAACTAAACGAGCACCCTGCTCTTGGGCCAAGTGCTCGTTTAGTTCTCACAGCAAATGGATCTCCGCGCGAGATTGCTAATGCATTAACACGTTCGCGAATAAAATGCTCCTTCTATTCAACACGTTGCCCCAGCCGCGCCGCGGGGAAGCCGTCCTGCGCGAGGCGCTTGGAATCGTCGTCGGCCACCTGCTCGTAGAGCCGCCGCGCAAGGGCGATCCACGCGCCGCCGCGTGGATCCGTCTGGTGGCACGCGCCCAACTTCTCGATCAGCACGACCGCGTCGACGGCGCGCAGCGGGTGGCCGGGCACGTTGGCCCAGGCCTCGACGAGCGCGGGGTCGACCGTGCCGTTGTGGATCTGCTCGGCGGTGATCACGTGGTTCCTCAGGTGGCTCACGCGCGACATCGTGGTCTGCTCGTTCCACCGGGCCTTCCACTGCGCCAGTTGCTCGGCGGTGGCCCGGGCCCGGTAGAAGTAGTTGGGCGTCTCGGGCAGGCCGGGCAGGTAGAGCAGCGCCGTCTGCTCCGGCCGCTCCACGACGGCGTGCGCGCTCGTCATGTTCGGCTCGGTCACGTAGGTGGGGCTGCGGGTCCACGTGTCCCCTTCGAGCGCGTCCCGCTGCGCGACTGCCACGAACAGCGCGGGGTTGGCTTTCTTCACGGCGTTGGACAGTGCGGTCTCCAGCATGGACTTCGAAAGAACGTGGCCTCGGTTCTCGATCAGAATGCGGACGGCCCGAGCGTTGTTCTTCCACCCCGCGATCTTGATGAGCTGACTGTACTCCAAGCCTGTCAGCAGTTGCGCGTAGGGGCGCAGGTACCGCGTGAGCAGGTGCTCCAGCGCCGTGCACGTGACCGTGGGCGGGTAGCGCACGGCCGCGCGCGGGACCACGCGCTCCTCCTTCTGGCCAGACGCGGCGGTGTACGCGACCGTGATCGTGTCCGCGCCCTCTTCCGCCCTCTTCACAACGGCTTCCACTTCGTACGCGTCACCGATCACCGCAAGGACGTCCTCGCCACTGTTCAGGCGCCCATTTTCCGGCAGCGTGGTCGGCCTAAAGCTGGCCAGCGTGAGGATCTCGGTGGCCCACCCGTGAGTGATGAGACGCTGGAGCGCATACAAGAGCGACATTGCGTCCCTGGTCCACGCGCTGTACCACAGGCACCGCGCCAGGCGCTCCGCATTGGTTGCGTGCAGGTCCCTGTTGCCGCCCAGCTCGACGGACGTCAGGAGGGCGTTGCTGGCGGCCCCCATCACGGATTCTTTGTTCCGGCCCATGTCTGGGGTGAGGGTTAGCTTGGACAGGAAACTGCAGCGCTCCTGAAGGAGCGCCCTGATCCGCACCAGGAAGGCGCCGTTGAGCTCTCCGGGGCGGTGCGCGACTTCGATCGGGTCGATCTTCATCTTCTCGGCGATCTGGCCAAAGGTCTCCTGCAGCACCGCCGGCGAGTTGAGCGTGGCGTTGACGAGCCGGAGGGTCCTGAGCGAATTGCAGACCTCTTGCATGAACCGTATTCGCGCCCTGTCCGACATCGGTTGGGGCGTCTCCGGCGGCTCGGTCGCCAGGTCCAGGGCGCGCCGCATGACCTCGGCCAGCTCATCGACGGTCAGGAGGCCAAAGTCGTCCCGTGGCGGCGCGGGCCGCGGCTCCGCACCGACCTCGGGTTGTGCACGCGTGGCGACCGTGGGGTACGGCCGCTCCCGCAAGAAGACTTCGTCGACCACCGAGCGAGGCATCGTTCGCGCGCCTCCCTGCTTCCAGGCGTGCAGTTGCTGGTTATAGAAAGCGCGCGCCGCCGTGCTCGCCCAGCCCCTTGAAGGGCTCGGGCGGCGCCGTGCCAGCGCGCCCAGAGACGCCGCACAAGCCTACCGGTACCTTGCAAGCGCGCCAGCGCGCTTGGAGACGCCCCACAAACCCACCGGTACCTTTGAGGTGCGCCAGCGCGCCCAGAGACGCCGCACAAGCCTACCGGTACCTTGCAAGCGCGCCAGCGCGCCCAGAAACACCCCACAAACCTACCGGTACCTTTCAAGCGCGCCAGCGCGCCCAGAGACGCCCCCCAAACCCACCGGCACCTTGCAAGCGCGCCAGCGCGCCCAGCGACGCGGCGCTTGCCGCTCCAGGCCTCGCGCTCTTCCTGGCCGGGCGCGAGTCGCAGGGCCAACGGAATGCGCCTTGCGACTGGTGTGGGCATATTCTTGCGCCGGTGCAGCATGGAGGGGAGCATCTACGACACGATCCTGCAAAAGGTGAAGGAGTTCGATGGGGGCGCGCGCGTCGCCTCGATCTCGCGGCGCGACGCCGACGATGGCGTGCTCGTGCGGCTCGACACCAAGACGAAGGAGGCCGGCATGCTGCAGTCGCTGCGCGAGGCGTGGCCGCTTGCGAGCGTGAGCGTGGTCAAGAACCTGATCACCGGCCGCACGGAGGCGCAGGTGCTCCTGCCCAACGAGCGCGAGCAGCTGGAGATCGCCAAGAGCCTCGCGCACGCCTCGCGGTGGGAGCGGCCGCTGCGCCTGCTGGCCAACGGGCTGGTGGCGCTATTGGCCGCAGCGTGCGTTCAGCGCGTGGTGCAGATAACCAGCGGCCCAGGCGCAGGAGGGTAAGCATGGAGATCCTCTCCAGTTGCCAGGCGGACTATGACGCCACTGGCGCGGCGATCACGTCGACCATCTTTCTGGTCGTGTTCGTCTGTTTGCTGGTTGGAGACGGCGTGCTGACTGCGTTGGCGCTTAGAAGCGCCCTAGTACCAGAGAGGGGGGTCGTAAAATAAAAACGGTGCGCGCTTGGTTGTGTCACCACGCGATCGGCTCCAGGTCGTGCCACTGGGCGGGCACCCACACGAGGGTGGGGTGCAGCTCGCCGTTGCACGGAAGCGATTCGTTTCCAGAATCGGTGGGTTGCTCGGTGTCACGCAGCGCGCGCCAGCGCTCTCGCCGCCGTTTGCGGTCGCGCAGCACCGCGCAACGCTTCTTGACGTCCGCCGCGCTGCGGTCGACGAAGAGCCGCGCGATCGCGTGGTGGTCCACCTTGCGCCACTCGTAGAGCGACACGGCGTACTGAAGGAGCGCGACCTCCTCCTCGGCCCACACCGCTCGGGGCGCGCGCTTCATGAGCGCGCGCTCCACAGGGCTGCTCACGAGTTGCAAACCGCCAGGTGCTCGGCTGTGGCTGTGAAGCAATGATTGCCATGCGGCAGCGCACTGGCGGCACGGCTTTAGAGGATGTTCCGACCGACAACCCCATGCACGGCACCATTGCAGAGGCGGGCGTGAAACCGTGGTTTGCAGCACTGAGCCGTCGCGACCTGGCATTGGACCCACAATTGCCCCCCCCCTCGCCCGCCGCGCTCGCACTTCGCGAGCGCCTGCGCCCGTGTGTGTGTGTGTGTGTGTGTGTGTGAAACTGAGACGTTTGACAATAAGGTGTATGCACCACACTACATGTAGAGACGCATGGTGGTCCCAAATCTGCGCGGCCTCGCGACGCTGCGCCAGGGCGCGCCTACCAGTGGAAACGCCGAAGTCAAGCGCCCGCACGGGGCGGTGCCGCTTGGCGTTGACGGTTCGTCGACGCCACTACCCGAACTTAACGAAGACACGTGGTTTCATATCGCGGAGTCCGTCATTGACAGCGAAGACCATTGCGCGGAACTGGGACGTTTGTGCCAGTGGCTGCCGGTATCGAAGCAGGTGTGTGGCGCAAATGGTGCTCTTTACGAGCTCGCCAACCAACGCTTTGGGTGGTATGGCATCCACAAAAACTGGAATGCGGTAAATGCGCACTATGAGACGCACAAGATTCAACCAGGAGTTGAGCGGCGGGCCGATTCGCCAAAAGAGTACTTTGTGTCGGCGTGCAGGGCGCTCGAATTGGTGCGCAAAGGCGACATGGCCGTTACGGCCATCATTCAGAAATACGGGCCCCACCCGTACGAAACGGCACTGCTCAAAGCGCGCATGAAGATAAGTCCAAGGGACTTGCAGAGCGTGGCTTTCACGCACCAATTCTACCGCGAGATTGCCACGGCGGCGCTGCAAGTCAAGCTTAGCCACGCGCTTCAATACGTGCCCGTCAACCGAGAAGACTACGGAGACCTTGCGCGCATCTCCGTGACCGCGAACGATTACACGTTGAGGTACGTTCGGCCCAAAACGCGCGCGGACTTTGGCGACCTCGCAATGATTGCCATGCGGCAGCGCACTGGCGGCATGGCTTTAGAGGATGTTCCGACCGACAACCCCATGTACGGCACCATTGCAGAGGCTGGCGTGAAAACGTGGTTTGCAGCACTCCGGTGGGTTCCGAAAGACCGCGAAGTCTTTCCACCAAACGTTTCCTACTACACAATCGCCAAGGCCGCGGTAACCGCAAGCGGCATGGCTCTTGAGCACGTGCCCACCGACCGGCCCTACTATGCGGAGCTTGCGCTGATTGCGGTGCCGCAAATGTCGTGGGTCATTAGAGACGTGCCTTCCGACATTCCCGAGTACCCGCAAATCGCCCTGAGCGCAGTTCGCGCCAACATTGCCGCTCTGCAGCACGTTCCCTACTCGATGCGGGAGTTCTTGCGCGCCTCGGTCGCCGACCGTCCCGGGCTTCCGCGGACGAGGTAAAAAAGAGCCGCAAACGGCAGCGGGAGGGGTGAGCGTGCGGAACTTTGGGATTGTGCGCGTACGCGTGTGCGTGCGTACGTGCGAGTGTGTGTTGGGCGCCCAGAGGCGCGCGCCGGGACCCAAGCACGTACACACAAAAAGGCCCCCTGTTTTTTTCGCCGCCGGCAGCCGCGCGCTCGCGTCACGTGCCCAGGTTCATGGGCCCGATCTCCTGGTCCGTGGGCGGCACCCACACCAGCGTGTGGTGCAGCCGCCCCGCTGCAGGAATCGCCATCACCGACGTGGGGCTGTCGGGCTCTTGCATCCCGTCGCCGCGTTGCTCGGCAAGGAGGCGCTGCTTGCGCTCCTTCCGCCGCGCGAGGTCGCGGATGCACGCGCACCGCCTCTGGATGCCCTGCGGCGTGTGGTTTGGAAAGAGGTGCGCCGCATCGCGGCAGTTCACGTTGTCGGGCTCCGCCAACCACATGAGGTGTTTGAGCAGCGTCAGCTCGGCGCCGGTCCACACTGCGCGCCTTGCGCGCATGGGCACGCCTAGCGCCCTGCGCACGCGCCCTGCAGCAAGTCACAAGTGCAAAACTGTGCGCAAAGGGCTCCCATGAGCGTGGTTGCTTGCCTTGACGGGAAAGCAACCACCAACTGCAAGGCTGCCCATGCAACTGCGTGTCGGACGTGGCCGGGTGTTAAGGACGGTTCTGTAGAATTCTCACGCAACGATGTTGGGACGCACAGTGTGACACGCGCCCTTGATACGCTAGCGGTCCCTCGCCTCCCACAAGTCGTTGAGAGCCTTAAGCTCCTTGTAGTCTTTGTGGTCGGTTGGGACAGACTTGAACGCGCCTGGGTTCTGGTCGATTGCGATTTTGGCGAGCGCGGCGTAGCCCGGGAGGTCGGGCGGCACGTATCGCAGGTTGTAGCCCCGTCTGCGCAAGAAGACCTCCGCGATGTCGTAGTAGTCGCGGATGGGAGGCCGCAGCTGGTTCCCCGACCTCGGGTCGATGGAACCGGGCACGTGCCGCAGCATGAATGCGGCATTCGCGGCCAGCTTGGCGAGCTCGGTGTAGTTGGACACGGCATCGGGAAAGAAGCGCTCGCTGGTGTA
>Ga0209666_1001260_pt1 | contig 19498 bp, 12 predicted proteins | sample SaaInlV_125m_DNA_FD_184679 | JGI IMG/M metagenome (GOLD analysis project Ga0209666, IMG submission 184679) | Marine microbial communities from expanding oxygen minimum zones in the Saanich Inlet - Saanich Inlet SI037_S3LV_10m_DNA (SPAdes)... | ecosystem: Environmental > Aquatic > Marine >...
CACTTTTTACAATTGTAAAAGGAGCCCCATTTCACGTCCGATAAATACGCTAGACATTGTTCTGATGTTCCAAATTGTTCTCTGTATGATTTTCTGGATAAACTCTTTAAGACCTTCATGTTTCTTTTCTTTTATACAAAGAAACAATCGCTAGCCATAACCTATTTACGGTTTGCGATTTAAAGGGGTAACCCTATCGGTAAATACAATTGCTCAAGTGTTTAACTTTAATGATAGCCTTCATAAAGAAGGATGGACATATTACGATGACTTTAACTCCTCCCCTACTGAAGCTTTTATTTTTGACAATACATCTTTACGATTATCCTACAGCAATATAAAAAGCACGCAGACTAGTATACTTTACAATCAATTAGAAGATTCAATTGGAGGGTACGGAAGCTTGTTTACCAATTCATATTCTGCTTCATTTAAAATACACCCCTCTGAGAATATTGATAACGGATACTTCCCGTTAATATTGAGTGAAAATTTAATGATAGGAACAAACCGTCATCCATGGAGAGACAACCTTACTAACCCTTTAATAGCTGGACCTGTTAATGACAATGATATGCTAGCTGTACTACTTTCAAGCACTGCTGTTAAAATATTAGCGAAAAAAGACGCCAATAACATTTTTATCAGTGGTTTTACAACACCATTTAATATTTCTGCGAATAAAGATTATTGGATTGAGCTAAAAAGCATCAATACTAATATTATAAAGATGTCAGTATTTAGCGATTCATCATTTTATGACACATTGGCTACAGAAGATTTTTCCATTCCATCATTGGCAGCATTTAAGTATTTGTATATCGCCAACTCAAATGGGAACTCAAACACTAATCACTCGGGGTATGTAGACAATTATAGAATTTCACAGGAAAAACCTACGGGAACCAAAAACATTGAAAATCAATTTAATATAGCTATTTTCCCTAACCCTGTAAAAAACATTTTACATATTGCTACAATTGAAAATCCGAAATATAGAATTTTAAGTACTGAAGGAACAGTAATTCTATCTGGGCAAAGCAATTCTATCGATATTACAGAATTAAAATCGGGTTCATACATAGTTTCAATTCTTAATGAAGGAAACATAGTAAGTGAATTATTTATAAAAGAATAATCTTACTATACTTCGCAACTTTTTTATTTGAAACTAAAAAAAGAATACAACAAAAGCCTTTCAGTAAATTTACTGAAAGGCTTTTGTTGTATTCTTTTTTACACACACTTTTTTCTAATGGAATTCTTGAGACTTTTATAAACTTTGTGCAAAAGGTTTTCTTAATTACTTTTTCACAAATAAAAGTGCCGCATGTCACCAATAAAAAAAAGGATAAAAGCATTTTTAAAATATACGCGTTTTATATTTACAGTATATGAAGATCTATACGAAAACCGGTGACTCAGGCGAAACATCTCTTTTAGGAGGAACGAGGGTTTCAAAAGCCGAACTACAAATTGAAGCTTATGGGACTGTTGATGAACTTAACTCCTTTGTTGGTTTGGTTCGTGATCATATAGAGGAACAATCTGTTTTTAAGGAACTAATTGAAATTCAGGATAGATTATTTACAATTGGTTCTCATTTGGCAAATGATAAAAAGAAAAGTAAAATTTCGATCCCTCCAATTTTAGAATCTGATATTTCTCGTTTAGAAATTGAAATGGATAAAATGAATGAGGCCTTACCTCCAATGCAGGCTTTTATTCTTCCTGGAGGAAATGTTACAGTCTCACACACACACGTTGCAAGATGCATTTGCAGAAGAGCAGAGCGTCAGGTTGTTCGTTTAAATGCATCGTGGGAAGTAGATTCTATAGTTATAAAATACCTTAACCGTTTATCCGATTACTTCTTTATTTTGGGTCGAAAATTAAGCAAAGATCTAAATGCAGAGGAAATAGAATGGGTTCCTCGAAAATAAGTGCTGTAAATTAACTTTACGATTACAAAACTTAACACTGAATTGGTTATTTTTACAGCTTAATTTTTTTTGTGAAAAACAATATTTTAATATTATTCATTATCTACTTTTTTAGTGGTATTGCACAAGACTCTACGAAAGTCGACTCTATTAGCACTGGGGGATTTAATAATAGTAATCCTTTAAGAAACAGGACAAAAATAAGGATCCTAGCTCATTCTCTATTTAAGGAAATGGATACTAATTTAATTTCAAGTGTTTTACTTGATCCCAAAGAAGACTTATTTACACCTACATTTTTTGCCGTTAATTCAGGATTGTACAAATTTCCTTTCCTTTTAAACACTGAGGATTATGGCTGGTTTTCGACCAATGTGATGCAGACTTATGACCAACTCGATTTCAAATACGACTCTATACCCGAACTAAAGGCTAAATACGATCATGGTTTTCCAACAACACATTGGTTTACGGCTGATTTTAATCGGAAAATTGGAGCATCCAGCTTAACCGCTAAATTTAACCGAAGGGCATCGGATTCCTTGTACACAAATACAAGATCATTTAGAACCAATGTCTTAATTGGAACTGAAATCCCAATTAATAAAAACTATAAATTAACACTGGGCTATTTTAGAAATCAAGCTGAAATAAATGAAAATGGGGGAATAAAAAACATTGATTCAATTCCCATTGTAACTGAATTTAATAGTCTTGAATTATTCTCAAACCTAAACTCAGCCAAGAATAATATCTTCAATCAAAAAATTCACGCAAGCCAACGTTTCATTTTTAAGGAATCAATAGATAGTATTACCCATCAAAAATCGAATTGGGGGCTAAAACTAGTTACTGACTTTTCAGAGAACAGAATAAGTTTTGAGTTAAATGAAAATGATATTGATAGCGGTTACTTTTTAAACACTTTTAATGATACACTGGCCACGTTTGATTCTGTTGGTTTTAAAACAGTAACTGTTCAACCTTCTATCTTTATTAAAAATAAAAGCGGTGGCCACAATATAGGTTACAATAAAAAGTTTAATGACTTTAAAGGTTTCAACGATGCCTTTGCATTTTTAAAAGGTGGGTTTAGATTAAAAAAAATCCCAATATCGTATTCGACTAAATATCATTTAGAAGGTATTTGGAAAAGCAATTGGGAAGTGATACTTAGATCAAACTATTATTTAAGAAAAGAAACAGGGGACACCGTTAGATCTAATAGACTTTTAAATTTAACGTTCACATCTAGTGCTAAAAATCCTGAGTATATTTTTCATTCATTTAGCGGTAATCATCATCAATGGGAAAACAATTTTAAGCCAGTGAGTTTAAATAAGGCTAATTTAGAGCTGTTTTTCAACTCGATCACTACAATTGTTGATGTAGAAATACAAAACGTTTCTAATTATATTTACTTCGATGGAAACAGTTTACCCCAGCAAACAGATAAAAATATAACTGCTGGTAAAATTCATGTTAAAAATCAATTTGGGAAAAAGATAATTAGAATTTATTCGGGAATTGGAACCCAATTTTCAACTTCTGAACTTATTCGTATTCCAATGTTCTTTTCAAGAAACACAATTTCCTTGAATTTCAAGTACCGATCTGTACCTTTAACTCTAGGTGGTACAGCGTCCTACTTTTCTAAATACCGAGGACTAAACTACAACCCTTCAATTCGCCATTATCACTTAGGTGAAAATATGGCTGGAGGAACTGCTGTAATTGATTGGTTTATTGCAGCTCGTTTGGGGCCTGCTGATTTATATGTTAAATTCGACAACTCTTTTTACACATTAAATAGAAACTTATTTCTAGGTGATAATTACCCAATTTATAAATCTTATGTAAGATTTGGACTAAAATGGCGTTTAAAAAACTAGAATATTGTATCGGTGAGCAATTACAAATTATGGAGATGATAATTGTTATTGCGACTGTTTATTAGGCAGAAAAACTTATCTTAAAACAAATATTACAAAATGAGTCAAGGAATTTTCAAAAATATTAAAAGCGATGGACCTGCAAGTTTAATCGTATTCTTAGTTGCCGTTCCATTGTGTTTAGGTATCGCTGTTGCATCTGAAGCACCAGCACTATCAGGAATTATAGCAGGAATTATAGGAGGGATTTTAGTCGGATCTTTAAGTAACTCACCCTTAGGAGTTAGTGGTCCTGCCGCAGGGTTAGCAACAATAGTAGCAACATCTATAAAAGATTTTGGAGGAGGTATAGCTGGGTTCGAAATATTTTTAGTCGCTGTAATTATCGGAGGTATTATTCAACTTATATTAGGCTTTTTAAAAGGTGGAATTGTTGGATATTACTTCCCAAACTCAATCATAAAAGGAATGCTTGCTGGTATAGGTGTTACCATTTTCATGAAAAACATTCCTCATGCTTTTGGTTATGATGACAACCCTGTTGGACAAATTGCAAACTCGCAACCTGACGGACAAACTACCACTACTGAATTATTTAATATTGCTGATCATTTAGAGAGAATTTCACCTGGCGCTGTAGTTATTTGTTTTATTTCTCTACTTATCTTAATTATTTGGGAAAGACCTTTCATGAGAAAAAATAAAGTATTTTCTCTTATTCAAGGACCTTTAGTCGTCGTTGTATTAGGTATTGTACTTAATGAACTTTTCTTAAATAGCTTACCTGAGTTAGCACTTATTAGTAATCAACACTTGGTTGATTTACCAATTGCTGATTCATTTATAGAATTTAAAAGCTTCTTTGCTGTACCTAACTTTGCAGTAGCTTTAACTGATTATAAAGTTTATGTAACAGGTGGGGTTATTGCTTTGGTTGCTAGCCTTGAAACCTTATTATGCCTTGAAGCAACTGATAAATTAGATCCTGATAAAAGAATTTCAGATCCAAATAGAGAATTAAAAGCACAAGGAATTGGTAATATCCTTAGTGGTTTGATCGGCGGACTTCCGGTTACACAAGTAATAGTTAGATCGTCTGCAAATATTCAATCTGGAGGTAAATCTAAATTAGCAGCGATTTTACATGGTTTTTTAATTCTTGCCAGTTTAGTGTTATTCCCGAGTTTGTTGAATAAACTACCTATAGCTAGTTTAGCAGCTATTCTCCTTGTTGTTGGATACAAACTTGCAAATCCAAGTAACTTTAAAGCTATGGCTAAAAAGGGTTGGAGACAGTTTTTCCCCTTCCTTGCAACTGTATCTTTAATCTACTTCACGGACATGTTAGTTGGTATTGGGTGTGGACTTGCTATTGCAATCTTCATCATCTTATTCAATAATTTTAGAACGCCGTATTTTTTCAACCCTAAAAATCATAAAGAAGGTGAGCCAATCATTTTAAGACTTTCTGAAGACGTAACCTTTTTAAATAAAGCTGCAATGCTAAAAACATTACAAGCTATACCAGAAGGTGCTGAAGTGCTAATAGATGCAACTCAAAACGTTAGAATTGATGATGATGTTTTAGAGATAATAGAAGATTTTGAAGGTGCTTGTGCAAATAGAGATATTCTCGTTAAAACAAAAGGGTTTGATAATATCAGAAAAGAGGACGCGCACAAGGCTTATCACAAAGCAGTTGCAGAGAATAAATTCTTCAACTCAAAAAAATAGATTGATAAATTAAAAACTAGTCTTTACCAGTTTTTAAAAGGATGTGATTGAAGATTTGAGTTGAAGTATCTTGGATCATAACTGACTTCCTCTTTAATCCAGTTAGGAAGCTCTAATAATTGATCTTCTGAATCCAATTCTGCCTCGGCAACAATTAAACCTTCGTTATCACCGTAAAAAACATCTACTTCCCAAAGTTGATCTTTGTATTGAATATGGAATCTATCTTTCTCAATCACAGGGCCACCCAATTCGTTTATCAAAACTTGAGCATCGGCTAAGGGAATAGCATACTCGAATTCCAATTTTGATATTCCTGTTGTTTTACCCTTGATTGTTAGTTTAGCTGAATCAGTATACTCTCGAACACGAACTACAGTCATGTCTTGTTGGGCTACAAACGCTTGCTTTATATAAAGAGGAACTGGCTTAATTAATTCATCCCAGAGGTCTTTTTTTACTAAAAACTTACGTTCAATTTCAATCCCCATAGCTATCTAAGAATGTACATTTTTCCAATACCATTTTTAAAATATTTTTCGGAAAGTGAAGGTGATTGTCCATCTAATGTTGAAAGTTTAATTTTTCTATGCTCAAAATCATTAAAATTAGACTGTATTTTAACTTTGTATAAATAAACACCATTACCTAACTTATCTCCATAGTTATCAGTACCATCCCAAGCAAATTCAGTTACATTTTTACCGATATGAATAGGACCCAATTCCTCTTGAGTAATTTCCCTCACAACCTTTCCTGTAATAGTCATGATTTGTATTAAAATTTTATCTGGAACTTCAGATCCCGTTAACGTAAATACAAACCGTGTTGATGTTGAAAATGGATTTGGGTAATTAATAAGTTGGGTAATACTTGATTCTGTCACGATTTCAAATGAAATCTGGTAATGAAATGATTCATTTTCTGCACCTGAAAGATTAGAAGACTTATCTGTTGCTCTTACTTTTAGCTCATAAATCCCATCAACATCAAACGATTTATTGAATTCAATTGTGCATTTATTCTTAGGGAGATCAGCAGGTAAAAAACTATATTCAGAAATATCTAATTTCACTAAAGAATCTTCATCAGATGAATTTGGAAAGTTAATAAACACTTGAATTAATGAAGGATCATCTAATTTCAGGTATTGATTTTCATCATCAAGTGTTATAATAATATTTGAATTTGGATTAACAATATCACCATTTAATATATGAACTCCATCAAAAGTAACGTCCAATAGTGGGTTTTGTTTATCCCCATCAATAGTGAATTGATGTGAGTAAATGTTGTTAAAATGATGCTGCTCTAACTGCCACGGATTAGGTCCTGAAAACGGGTTAATTTCGTACCATAAATTATTGTTTCCAATGAGTGTAGAAGTAGGTATTGTTATCGTATCAAATAATATATCTCCAGGTCCTAAAGGGTTTTTTAATGTGTAAGAATATGGCTGCTGATTAAAAACATTATCAATAATTCGATAACTTACTTGTATACTATCCATTGCAACTCCTGAAATATTCTCAATTGCAGTAATGAATACTAAATCCTCTCCTTGCTCTACAGAGTCTATTAAAGTGTAACCTGCTACCTTCAGAGGATTAATGGCCGCTTCAGGAATTTCGTCATATAACACTTGCCACCTTGTTATTTTATTAGGAGTTCTGAAGAGATCATCAGCAAAAAAGGATTCTAATCTGATATAAGGGTAAATACTGGCGTCGATTGAATCATTCAATCCATACAGGTCTCCAACCAAAGTAAGGCTGTCAATAATTAAAGTTTCAACTCCATTAAAATCAACTCCATATACATTAATACGTGCTGTATCATTAGGATTAGCCATTTCACTTTCATCTAACTGCCAATGCAGTGAGCCCCAGTTAGAACTAGGTCCTATTAAATCTGTTTTTACAGATCCATTACGCCAATTATTTTTCATAACCGTATCTAAATGGATGTAATCAAGGCCGTCAGCTGAAAAACTCTCTTTTACACAAAGAGGGTTTCCTTTTTGAAAGAATAAAATGTAAGGGAAATTACCAGGATAATTTTTTAATGAATCTACATCTGCTCCAATATCGGTTAAAAAAGAATTATATTCAGCAGAAATAGGTTTACCACTTAACCATTCCGAGCATTTATTACCTTTAAATGAATAAAACAACACATAATTACTATCTGGGACATTCTCAATAAATAACATTAAGCTATCTATTTTAAGACTTGAGTTATTCGGAAAATAAAAATTGTATTCATCGTGAGACTTTCTTACATTTTTATAATTGTCATGTCCGTAGTCACCGTGTTCGTTAACATGCCAAGGCTTCAATGTTTTTTTATCAATTACAGCAACAAGAAACTTATGCGAATTGCCGTCTGGATACCAACATTGTAGGGCATTATCAATCAAATATTTTGTTTCCACGGCATAGGCTTTATTAACAGATTTATGAGTTTGGGCTGTTAATGTTTTTTCCTGCTCAATAAAACGAGTTGTTCGGTTCTTATAATCGTAATCAATAAATAAGTATTCATCTTTCTTAAACTGGTGAAAATGAGATTGCCCCCATCCTTTTTGATCTGAAACGTGTTGAAAACTACTCTCCTTCCATGCAAAACCATTATTACCAGTTGAATCAGCACTCACTCTCCAATAAAAAACCTGAGGCACTGAAATTGTAGTTGAACTAGGGAATTTAGCATAAAAAGAAGTTAAAGCAGGAGAAGAATTAGGGTCCCATTCAACTACACCACCTGAACTTTCAATTACCTCTTCAGTTAAACTAGGACTATTAAACGTGTTTGATGTATCAATTTGAAAATAATATTTTAGATATCCCGCATAAGGATTTGCTGTTGATGCTTTTAATAACGCATTTGAATTGGGCACAACTGCAAATTCGTAAGGATAAACCGGAACAATATCACTTGAATTAACAAACAAATCAATATCCAAAACATTGTTTAATTCATTTAATTCATCAACCTCAGAAAAAGCATCTGCATTAATTGTGAACTTATTTAAACCAACTCCATTTATTTTATCTACTGGCATAGTAATAGAAATGGTATCTGAATAAAAAAGCCCTGATATTTCCAAAACATAAGTTGTATCAGGAAAGCCTACTTTTGGAAAGTCTCGTGTAACCTTTAATTGAAACGTATCACCCTGAGCTTTCCCTATGTTGGTAATAATTACATTAATAGAAAATGAATCTATTTCACTGCTTACCTGCTCAGGACCAAAAAACACATTGGGCTGAGTTAATCCGTTTTTACCATAGATTGTATAATCAGGCTTTTTATGAGAATTTAAAATTACCGCAGGATCACAATGTAAAGTCATGTGCATTGCAACATCTCGGTTGTATACACTAGCAGAATCCTGCATGTCTTTTATAGTCTGTTGTACTACTTTCCCAACTGGCCAGCCATAAAAATCGGTAGAGAAATTCTCATAGAACTCTTGCGAATATTTTTTTAAATAACTAGCTATTCCCAATGAAGATGAGCCAAGAAATCCAACTGCTCCCTTATCTTCTGCTAAAACAAAACGTTCGCTTCCACTAGAATATCCACTCGTATGAATATTTCCAATTAAACAGGAATTCGCTAAAATAAATGGATATTTACCGGTGTTTTCATAGTTTTCGGGTTCGTCTATACTTTGATCAAAATTATTTCCATAAGCATGACCGAAAAAAGTCATAATAGAAACTCCACTGTTTATTAAATTCTCAACAGAATCGGTTAAATTTATCTGTAGAGGATCAGATGAATTTTTCAAGAATGTATGAACGTTCCCTCCAAACAGAGAATCCTCTACTAAAACCTCATAATCAGCCAAGTAATCCTTAAAGTCAGCTTGTTCCTCCTCAGAAGATCCTCCACCAAAATGTAAAACTTGCTTCATCCATTCTTCAGGTTCAGCAGATTCATATTGCTTTACTTTGTTTAAGTAAGCTCTTAGTTCATTCTCGTTATTTACAGCAACCCTTCCGGTAGCTAGAACTGGATCAAGAATACTTTCATCGTTTAAACCTTGAGTAATTCCAACATCTGACCCCAAAACACTCCATGTGGGTACTATGTTCTTCTCAAATGCACTTCCTCCGAATCTGGCATTACTATAATTCGCCGTGATTGATTTACCACACAAAAAGAGATATGTTGGGTCAAAATTCCACTCATTTATAATTGCATCTACAAAATTCCGCATCGACATTGGATGCTTTCGAATACCAAAAGAAAATTGATCGTAAAGCTGATCCATATCCGCCACAATTGTTTTCAATCCATTAGCTTCCCTGTAGTCTGCATAATCTTGAGCAGCACTCATCAGCTGAGTCCCTGTTAATAACAAATAATCAACACCGCCTTTATCTTGAATTTGCTTTTGATAATTAATAAACTTAGAAGAAGTTTTACTTACCGATTGAATACTGGATACCGTTCGAATGGATTTAACGTTAGTTAAATAACACTTTCGCTCTTTTCCAGTATTTTTAACTAAAGCCTTAAAATTATCCAAGTCTGGCTGAACTTGAATTCGACTGCCAGTAGTCAAATCATATAGTAAAGCTGTTGAATTGAGGTTGTCATAATCAGAAATCACTAACAAATCTTTACTCTCCGATCCACTAGGAACATACATTAAAAATTCAGTTTCTCCTCCTAAACTGAGCACTCTTGGGTATCTCGCGTGGACATAGGAAACATTAACTATGTCATTTGTATTACGTACCGATAGGGTTGATTTGATTCTAACTCTTAATTCATCACCAACCCAATCTGTGGGCAATCGACCTTCTACAAAAACATTTTCTTGACCAAAAAAACTGTCGTTATATAATTCATTATCATTTACCGAAATTTGTGTAAAATGATTGTAATTAAATTCACCTTTCATTTGCCCAACCATTTCAGTTTTGATCCAGCCGTCAGGTCCTCCGTCAAATTTTTTCGGAGTATTTAAAGAATAAACCCGCCCATTATTAACCGCCCCACTTGGACTTAAACCGTTAATAAAACATCCTTCCCCTTCTGAATATTCAGGAACAGGCATTCCAGCATTAGTCTTTCTTCCGCTATTAAAATTCCCACTTGAAGTAATAATCTCTTCCCTCCAAACATAATCAATTGGAGTATAGGAGTCGAAATCTGAATCCGACTCAGCATTTAACATTCTTTTATTACTGGTACTTGAATTCCAAGTCAAATAATAAAATGATGTATCAGTGAACATACTCACATATGGATTAAGTACATGGGCAGAATCTGAAAACAAATTATGGTCATACCAACCGTCATTATTTTCTGCATAAAACTCTATAAAATCATTTAAATCAAAAGATCCGTCGGACTCTCCCTGAATATAAATTGCTTGCTCTTCTCCTTTTGCAAATAGTTGAAGGTTACGAGGATCAATAGTTGAGATAGGAATCCCAGAATTAATTAATTGTTCCAATTTTACACGATAAATGCCATCCCTCGCAATTGGAAATTTGAAATAATTTTGATCATAATTAATCCAATCATTAGCAATTTGAGAAACCGCTATTAATGGAAGAAAAAAGACTATTGCAATTATTCTTTTAATCATTTTCGTTTATTTATTCCGACTTTAATAAAAAATGAGTTAGTATAAAAACCGGTTCCAACTCCGATTTTTGTCAGCGCATAATCCAAAGCTAACTTCTTAAATTTAACGCCTACTCCAATAGCGGGGCTACTACTCCATTTTGTATCGTCATCTATTGTTAATTCTTTTTGAAAACCATTAATTCCAAGCCTTAGGAAAAAAATTTCGTTGTAATTCCCTTCTAATCCTAGCCTAGGATCAATACTCAGGAGATTATTTCCAATCAGTGTATTTCTTTTGCCATCAAAAGTTACCGCTAGATTTAATTCAGGATAAAGGCCAAACTTGTCATTAATTTGATAAGTATATCCACCACCTAAAACAGCTTGAGGAGCTGTAATTTCAATTGAATTAGTTGGGACTTCATTTTCTGTTAAAAGAAAAATATCCTCTAATTCTTCAGTATTAAAACTCCAAGCAGAGTATGTACCTGTTATATCACGGAGTGATGCTGCAAGTTTAACCTTACCAAGATCATACATTCCTGAGACGTCGATTCCAAAACCATAAGCATTAGCAAACTTCCCAACCTTACGATAAATTAATTTTATATTTGCTCCTACACTTAGTGCCTCTGGACCTAAATTACGTGCATAGTGAAAAATAAATGCGTTATCTACACTCGAGAAACTTTCAATCTTATTATAATTAAAATTACCATTTGCATCAACTAAATTTCTAGTGTCAGGAATATCGTCAACACCCGATCGGATTAGAGAAACACCCCCAGCTGAAACTTCGTCAATTTTAAAACCGACTGATCCGTAATCATGAGTTGCAATTCCGGCAAATAATTCGCTATGCATTAACCCAATTTCAAGATTGTTTTCCAAGTTTAACAATCCTGCAGTATTCCAATAACCCGCGGTTACATCCGTAGTGCTAGCTACTACGGCATTCCCCATTCCCGCAGATCGGACACCTACTCCAATATTTAAAAACTCATTACTATATTTCACCTGAGCCTGAAGAGAGCAAGATGCCAAAACAAATAATAATCCTATGTGGTATAGCTTTCCTTTCATTTATAATGAATTGAGTGTTAAAAATACATAAAAGTTAGTCTCGTTTTAACGTAATTGTACTTCTTTTATTGTGAAAAAAAGTAACGTAGTGAAAATATAAAGACAGAAAAACGTCTTTTAAATAACCCTCAACTTACTTAACAATCTCATTGCATTCTATTTAATGAAAAAAAAATATGTTTTTTTTTATTCTTAATATACCACCTATCTTTACATCTATAAGATGGAGAACTTGAAATCAATCATACCCAATTCGCTTACATCCCTAAATTTAGCTTGCGGATGTATTGCTACATTATCAATGCTTAACCACCACTACCTATTAGGTATTGTTTTAATTTTTGTTGCAACAATTGCCGACTTTCTTGATGGCTTTCTAGCTCGTTTGCTAAAAGTCCAATCTGATTTAGGAAAAGAATTAGATTCTTTAGCCGATATGGTTTCTTTTGGAGTTGTCCCTGGAACAATTTTATATGTTGCTCTTTCAAAAGCACTAGGAATCGAATCATTTGGTGAAATTCTTAAAACTCAAAATTATCTTCCATTTTTAGGATATATTGTTACTGTTTTTTCAGCCTTACGTCTTGCTAAATTTAATATTGACACAAGACAATCAAATTCCTTCATCGGTTTACCTACGCCAGCAAACACACTTTTTTTCATTACGATTCCCTTAATTTGGATTTTTGGTGAAGACAATGAGACGGCAAATGTCTTAATCAGCAGCTTGCCTCTTCTCATTGGATTTACAATAATATTTTCTTATTTATTAGTTGCTGAAATCCCCTTAATTGCATTAAAATTTAAAAGCTGGGTATTTAGAGAAAACATTGAGAAGTATTTACTTATTCTGGGTGGAATAATATCGATTAGCATTTTGGGTTATCTCGCTATACCAGTAATTTTAATACTTTATATTTTAGTGTCAATAATTGAAAATATTAAGAAAGTCTAACCTTTTCTTAATTTAAAGTTTTGGCCAAGATAAACTCTTCTTACTTGCTCATCTGCAGCTAACTCTTCAGCAGTACCTGTTTTTAAAATACTCCCCTCAAATAGTAAATTTGCTCTATCCACAATATGCAATGTTTCTTGAACATTGTGATCGGTAATTAAAATTCCGATATTTTTCTCTTTTAACTTTGAAACGATATTTTGAATATCTTCTACAGCAATTGGATCTACTCCCGCAAATGGTTCATCTAACAAGATGAATTTAGGGTTCATAGTTAGGCATCTCGCTATTTCAATTCTTCTTTTCTCTCCACCTGATAAAACCTCACCTAAATTTTTTCGAACGTGCTGTAACCCAAATTCATCCAAAAGACTTTCAAGCTTCGCTTTTTGTTCTGATTTTGATAAACCAGACATTTCTAAAATCGCTTTTAAATTGTCTTCAACCGTTAATTTTCTAAAAACACTTACTTCTTGGGGTAAATATCCAATTCCTAATTGAGCTCTTTTATACATTGGGATATTCGTGATATCCATATCATCCAAATAGACTGATCCTTCATCGGGTTGAATAAATCCAACAATTTGATAGAAGGAAGTTGTTTTTCCGGCCCCGTTAGGACCCAATAAACCAACAATTTCTCCTTGATTAACTTCAATTGAGACACCGTTTACAACACGCCGTCCTTTATAAGTCTTAACTAAATTTTCGGTGTAGAGCTTCATCGAATTGACTTCTTATTTACGGATTTAGATATGAAAATAGAAATTTCATAAAGTATTACTATTGGAATAGAAACTAAAACTTGACTAAAAACATCAGGTGGTGTTATAATAGCTGAGATTAATAAAGTCCCAACAAAAGAATGTTTCCGATACTTTCGCATTCCCTCAGGACTTACAATTCCCGCCTTTGATAAAAAATAAATTAAAACTGGTAATTCAAACATTAATCCAGTTGCCAAAGTTGTTGAAGCAACAATTCCCATAAAACTATTTAAGGGATATAGCTCCTCTATATTATTGATCCCAAAATCAAAATTAATTAAGAAATGAACACTTAGTGGATTGATTACAAAATAACCAAATAGAATTCCGCATAGAAATAAGACTGAAGAAAAAAACACAATCCCTCTGGCACTTTTTTGTTCTTTAGGATACAACGCTGGCTTTAAAAATCTCCAAAGTTCCCAAATAATATAAGGGAAGGCAACAATAGCTCCTCCAATAACAGAAACTAACATAGCTGTCATAAATTTACCGGTCATTTTGCCAGGAAGAAATTTAGCTTGAATTGGTTCGAAGCACATCGAATCTGAATCTACTAAATCAGGCAATAAACTATTTAAAAATGTAGAAAAATCACAAAATTTAGCATAAGTAATGAAGTCCATTTTTTGCGATGCGAAAATTATATTTTGGAAAACATATTCTCTGTAAATAAAAACCACTGTTGCAAAGCAAATAAGAACCAGCACAATCCTCATTAAAATCCACCTTAAAACCTCTAAATGATCTAAGAAAGACATTTGATTATGTTTGTGCTGTGTATTAGGACCTGTTGTATTATCCATCTTATTCTTCGCTAATCCCTTCGTTAATTAAATCATGCAAATGAATAATACCAACATATTTATTTTGCTCATCAACAATAACTAAATGCATAATGTTTTTTTCTTTCACAATTCTCATTGCTTCCGAAGCTAGTGCTCCAAGTGGCAAAGATAATGGATTATTCCCCATTATATCTTGTGCTTTTACATTCGTTAAATCTTTCGTTTTTTCAATCATCCTTCTGATATCACCATCAGTGATAATGCCAATAACTTTCTCTTCTTTTACTACGGCTGTCGCACCTAACCTCTTTGAAGACATTTCGTAAATAACTTCATTGATAGTAGACGACAATTTTACTTGCGGGCGTTCGTTTTTAGCTACAATCTCATCAATTTTCAAGTAAAACTTTTTACCTAAAGCACCTCCTGGATGAGATTTAGCAAAATCTATACTTGTAAAACCTCTCATATTAATTAAAGCTACTGCTAAAGCATCACCTAATGCCATCTGAGCAGTAGTACTACTTGTTGGTGCTAAATTATTTGAACAGGCTTCTTTTTTCACAGACGAATTAAAAACCCAATCCGATTTTTGGCCTAAATCACTTTTTAAATTGCCCACTATAGCAATAACTTTATTTCCTCTTGATTTTATGAAAGGTAAAAGAGCCTTAATTTCGGGACTGTTTCCACTGTTACTCAAAATCATAACTATGTCATCTTTAAGTACAATTCCCAAATCACCGTGAATAGCATCAGCTGCATGCATAAAAACGGCAGGAGTTCCTGTGCTGTTTAAGGTAGCTACAATTTTATGCGCAACGTTGGCACTTTTCCCAATTCCACTAACAATTAAACGCCCTTTACATTCAAATACAGCTTTAGTTGCATTTGCAAAGTCTGAATTTAATAAAGGAATTAAATCCTTTAAACTTTCAGCTTCAATTTTAAGCGTTTGTTGTGCTGATTCTAATATTTCGTTATCTGTAAGCAATTGTTAAAAAGTATTTTAGTCGTTAATCGCTTTCCGGTTTTACATATATTATCTTAAATATGGATCTAAAAAGCTTTGCACAAAATTATTGAAAATTAACGACTAAAAGTACATAATGGAAATTATTGAAAAATCAGCGATATCAGCATTGAAACAACACTTTGGTTTTGACCAATTTAGAGGTAAGCAGGAAGAGGTGATTAAGTCATTAATTAGTGGTGAAGACACCTTTGTTATTATGCCAACTGGTGCTGGAAAATCATTGTGTTATCAATTACCTGCATTAATGGCTTCAGGGACAGCTTTAGTCGTTTCCCCCTTAATTGCACTTATGAAAAACCAAGTTGACGCTATTAGAGGGCACTGCTCCGATGACTCGATTGCGCATTATTTAAATTCATCATTAACAAAAGCTGAATCCAATAAAGTGAAGGAAGATGTTTTAAATGGAAAAACAAAATTACTTTACGTAGCTCCCGAATCTTTAACACGAGTTCATAATATTGACTTTTTAAAACAAATAAATATTTCTTTTGTTGCGGTAGATGAAGCACATTGTATATCTGAATGGGGACATGATTTCCGTCCAGAATACAGAAAACTCAGAAACATTATCGAAAACATTAATTCTGTTCCAATAATAGCTTTAACAGCTACAGCAACTCCAAAAGTCCAATTAGATATTCAAAAGAATTTAGGTATGGAAAGTGCTTCCGTTTTTAAAGATTCTTTTAATAGAGACAACTTGTTTTATGAAGTTCGGCCAAAATTCAATATTGAAAAAGATATTATTCAATTTGTTAAACAGCGACCAGGAAAGTCTGGAATTGTTTACTGTTTAAGTAGAAAAAAAGTTGAAGAAATTGCTGAATTCCTGCAAATAAATGGAATAAACGCACTTCCTTACCACGCTGGCTTAGACCCACAAACAAGAGCTAAAAATCAAGACATGTTCTTAATGGAAGATACAGATGTTATCGTTGCTACTATTGCTTTTGGGATGGGAATTGACAAGCCAGATATTAGATATGTTATTCATAACGATATTCCTAAAAGCATTGAAGGATATTATCAAGAAACTGGTAGAGCTGGAAGAGATGGTGGTGAAGGACATTGCTTAGCCTTTTACGCTTATAAAGACATTGAAAAATTAGAAAAATTTTTAGTTGGAAAACCGATTGCTGAACAAGAGTTTGGAAAGCAACTTCTACATGAAATGGTTTCCTACTCGGAATCAGCTGTTTGTAGAAGAAAGATGCTTTTAGATTACTTTGGTGAGTATTACAACGAAGCTCATTGCAATAATGAATGTGATAACTGTACTAACCCTAAAGTTAAATTTGAAGGACAAGAATACATCGGTCATATTCTTACAATAATTCAAAGCTTTAAAGATAAGTTTAAAGCAAAACATCTCACTAATTTCCTTACAGGAATTAAAGGTGTTAATATTCTGCAATATAAACATCACGAACATGAGCTTTTTGGAAGGAATAAAGAGAAGGATGAGAAATTTTGGAATGCAGTAATTAGACAAGCTATTGTTCATGGATTTCTAGAGAAAGAGATTGAAACTTACGGAACTTTAAAATTAACTACTACAGGTAATGAATTTATAAAATCACCCAAGTCTTTCATGCTTACTCAAAACCATGATTATGATAAATTACCTGATCTTTCAAAGATCGCCAAGAAAAAGAAAATAGGTGGAGACGAAGTATTAAGATCGATTTTAATAGACTTAAGAAAAAATGTTGCAAAACTAAAAAATGTACCTCCATATGTAGTCTTTCAAGATTCCTCTATTAATGAAATGGTAATTAACTACCCTTGCTCTGGTGAAGAGTTAAAAAGCATAGTTGGTGTTGGACATGGGAAAGCATTAAAATATGGTAGAGTATTTATTGAGACGATCCAAAAATATGTTAAGGAAAATAATATTGAACGCCCGATTGATTTTGTTGTTAAATCCGCAGTTAAAAAATCAGGGTTAAAGGTTCATATTATTCAAAGCATTGACCGTAAAATTCCTTTGGAAGATATCGCGGATACAAAGGCTAAATCGTTTGATGAAATTCTGGATGAAATAGAGGCCATTGTTTTTAGTGGTACAAAAATAAATTTAAATTATGTAATCGACGAAATGCTCGATGGTGAACAACAAGAAGAAGTTTTAGAATACTTTAAAGAATCTAATTCTGATTCAATAGCAGAAGCGTTAGAGGATTTTGATGATGACTATACAAATGAGGAATTGAGGTTAATGAGGATTAAATTCTTAAGTGATTTCGCTAATTAATTCTAATTTATTTATTCAACATCAGCAGTTCGTTAACTTTAAACTATAACACGAGATATTGATAACGTTTTAAAACGTATTTGATTATTGTCCCTTTAATAATTCCAACTTTTTCATTTAGTTAGGCCCAATAATAAGAAGTTACTAGTATTTTCTCTTGAAAGTCTCAAGAGATTTTCAAAACAAGTCTCCAAAAATTCTTTTTGGAAATTTACCTTTAACAGTTAATAGATTTGAATGCACAACTATTGCTTATAAATTTTAAGAAATTAGTGATTTGTAAATACAAATTCTACACTTGACTGTATCTAAATTTATCTTTCTATTGGGGTTTATCAAGAATATATTACAAATTATAATCCACCTAATAATGTAGCTATTGATCAAGTTTACTTTAAAACTTGTATATTAAATATGACAAAAAGGTTACTCAGATACCGTCTATAAAAGTATGTTTGAATTAGGGAACAATCCTCAAACAAGAAATTAAAAGTTCACAAAAACTTTAAAACAATTATTTAGATTATTTAATCAACAGAGGAAAACTGCAAGAAACGATCAATAAATTATTATCCAAAAATAATGGTTTAACTTCCAATATAAAAATATCCTTAAACGGCTTAATTTACGCTAAACAAGTCATTTATTTATTCAAAGATCCGTTAAATAGAGGAAATAGCTAACATAAAACATTAGCTCTAAGTATGAAAATAAAAACACCTATTTGACATGCTTGTATTCTTTTAAGAAATTCATCTTTGAATAATATCTTTATTGGCGGAGAAAAAAGTATAGACAAAAAAAAGCCTCCAAGTTAAAACTTAGAGGCTTATAAAAGAGGCAACGACTTACTCTCCCGGAAGTACCAGTACCATCAGCGCAATAGGGCTTAACTTCTCTGTTCGAAATGGGAAGAGGTGGACCCCTATGCAATAGTCACCAAAAATCTTTAATTCGTTTGTGCGAATTATAAATGTTTTAAAAAAATAACATACCGAAAAAAGAAGGAGTGAGTAAAAATTTATGTCGACCGATAAAAAAGCCTTTCAGGTAATTAGTAATGCTCGACTTTGGTATTACTACCTGTACATCTGCATCCTATCAACGTTGTAGTCTACAACGACCTTCAAGGGAATTCTCATCTTGTGGTGAGTTTCGCGCTTAGATGCTTTCAGCGCTTATCTCGACCGCACGTAGCTACTCAGCAATGCACCTAGCGGCACAACTGATACACCAGAGGTACGTCCAACTCGGTCCTCTCGTACTAGAGTCAGGTCCACTCAAAATTCCAACGCCCACTACAGATAGAGACCGAACTGTCTCACGACGTTCTGAACCCAGCTCGCGTGCCACTTTAATGGGCGAACAGCCCAACCCTTGGGACCTTCTCCAGCCCCAGGATGTGACGAGCCGACATCGAGGTGCCAAACCACTCCGTCGATGTGAGCTCT
>Ga0209666_1001263_pt1 | contig 19470 bp, 22 predicted proteins | sample SaaInlV_125m_DNA_FD_184679 | JGI IMG/M metagenome (GOLD analysis project Ga0209666, IMG submission 184679) | Marine microbial communities from expanding oxygen minimum zones in the Saanich Inlet - Saanich Inlet SI037_S3LV_10m_DNA (SPAdes)... | ecosystem: Environmental > Aquatic > Marine >...
AGGAGTTGCCAAACTTCTCTTTGACACAAATTGCAACATGTGCGTAGGGGTTACGACCTTTGGGGTGATTTGGGTGGCCAGGTAATTGACCAGCCAAATAATGGCCAGCTTCCTGAATTAAAACCCAGAGTTTACGGCGATTATCTTCGTTCATCTACATCAAACTATTGATTTATCTAAAAATCCTCTAGTTTATTACCTAGTATCCTATTAAATCCTACAATTCTGTTTTACAATTTCTTAATATTTTTTTTAATTAAGAGATAAGAACTATTTATTATGCTTATCAATAAAATTAAGTGCAATATTAATAGCTTCATTCAATTTTTCTCTCGTTGTTCCTTTTCCAGACTCCGTCGTAAAGCATTTTTTTTCAACTTCTTCCTTATTAGTTGGTGTGCCGTCTGCAAATTTAAGCTTTCTTTTGGGTAAACGAATAACAATATTATCAGAGCATCCATTAACAGCTTTCCCTTTTCCTATTGATCCATTTAAACTAAAAAAATGATTAACTTTTGGGATAGATACGTATTCAATCTCATTACCCATTTCTTTAATCATATTAAAATAATATTTGCAGGCAACGGGATAATAATGACTTTCTTCACCCTTAATCATCAAAGTTATAGTCTTTATTTTTTTTGGGTAGGATACAATATTGCATGAGGGTTCTGCTGCTACTGCAGCTTTGAATATATTCTTGTATGCATTCTTTTTCCACAGTTCACCTTGGAGTTTCATTACTTGAGCAGCACCATAACTAAAGCCTGTGTAAAAAATTTTTGACTTATCAAATCTTTCATCTTGGGACAGAATATAACTTAACTTCAAAGCTGCTAAAGTAGCATTAGGAAAATTTTCTTTATCTGAAGGTTTTAAATTTCTTTTATAAAAAGTATCTAGTAAAGCTACTGCGTAACCTCTTTCTGTAGCTTGATCTATTAATCTTTTCCCCCATTCATCTGTTTTGCCACCCCATTTTTTGAATTTTAATCCATCCCTTGAGCTACCATGTTGATGAATGATTAGAGATAGTTTTTTGTTATTATTTTTAGGGAAATGAATTTGTGCTAAAACATCATCATTACTTGGAAATTTACGATCTGGTGATTGAAACTTAATAATTTCAATATTTTTATTCTTTATTTTTTTAATTTCAATTTCTGAAAATGATTTTGAGCTTATTGATATTGTTAATATCACAAATAGTATCAAAATTTTTTTCATAATCCAAGACTAACAAATCCTGAACCAAGAGTCTATTTACTTTAAAAATAACTTTTTGATTTATCTCATAATCCTCTAGTTTTTTACCTAGTTTTAAACTTAAATGGATGAGTCTATATGCGAATTATTTTCAATTAGATTTTAATTATCCACATAACTAGTGTGATGTAGTGTGATGAAGTGTGGAGTAGTGTGAACCGCTATCCCCGTAAATAATCGCCAGCTTCCTGAATAATTTTCCAGAGTTTACTTGCGTTTTCTTTGTTCACACATTTTCACTTCTTGTTTTATTTTAAAAGCTTCTTAAATTGAATTTATATGGAAAATTTAGTTAAAAAGCTAGAGGAACAAATTGCATTTCTTCAACATGAAATTTCACAGATGAGTGATGAGTTATATTCTCAACAAAAAGAGGTGACAATTTTAAAAAAACAAATCTCAAATTTTGAAAAAAGAATTAATGATTTAGAAAATATAAATGAGTCAAATATAATTGAGGAAAATAAAAAACCGCCTCACTATTAATCTTAAAATTAATTCATGACAGAAAAATATGATGTAATTATAATTGGTGCAGGTGCAGCAGGAATGATGAGTGCTATTGAATCTGGTAAACGTGGACGAAAAGTTCTTTTGGTTGATCATGCAAAAAAGATAGGAGAGAAAATTCGTATATCAGGTGGAGGCAGATGTAATTTTACTAATACGAACGCACACCCAAGTAAATTCATTTCTAAAAATCCTAAATTTGTAATTTCTGCTTTAAGTCAGTACACACAAAATGATTTCATTAATTTGATTAAAAAACACAATATTAAATTTCATGAGAAAAAATTAGGTCAACTTTTTTGTGATCAAAGTGCACAACAAATTGTAGATATGCTTCTTTTAGAGTGTCAAAACGCAAATGTTTCCATAATGAAAGAAACAATAATTACTGAAGTTGATAAACAAGGTGATAAATACATTATAGTTGTGGGCAAAGATAAATATTCATGTAAATCATTAATTATTGCAACAGGTGGTCTTTCTGTTCCAAAAATTGGGGCAAGTAAATTTGGTTATGATGTGGCAAAGAAATTTAATATGAATATTGTTGAAACTTTACCAGCTTTAGTGCCTTTAACTTTTAATGAAAAAATACTTTCCTTATGCAAAGAACTTAGTGGCTTATCATTAGAAGCAACTGTTTTTTTTAATAAAATTTTTTTTCAGGAAGGAATGTTATTTACCCATAGGGGTTTAAGTGGACCTTCTATATTACAGATATCTTCGTACTGGAAACTAGGAGATAATATTAAGATTAATCTTTCACCAAAATTAGACGTTTTTGAATTATTAGAAAGAGTAAAAAAATCTAGTCCCAAACATGATATTATCAATATAATTACAGAAATTCTTCCTAAGAGGTTGGCCTCAATAATTTGTAAAGAAAACAATGTTAGTGGCAATATATCTGAATTACCAAATAAATTATTAAAACAACTAAGTGAGTCAATCAATACATGGATCATTAGTCCAATAGGTTCTGAAGGTTATAGAACAGCTGAGGTTACTTTGGGTGGAGTGGACACTAATGAAATATCGTCTAAAACAATGATGTCAAAAAATAATCCTGGATTATTTTTTATAGGAGAGGTTGTCGACGTTACTGGACATTTAGGTGGTTATAATTTTCAATGGGCGTGGTCATCAGGTTTTGTGGCGGGAAAATACGCATAAAACTACATAAATATATGGAAAACATAAATATAAGAAATTAAAATAAAGATAATGTCTAAAGTTTATAAGATAGGAATTACTAAAATCAATAATCAAAAAATAGACAGCGTTGAGTCTATAGATGTTATAAAAGATAAAGGCATAGTGGGAGATAGACATTTTCAAGAATTCAATGACCCATATAATCAACTTTCATTAATAGAGTGTGAAAATATTGATTATTACAATAACAAATATAAATTAAATATTCCTCACTTAGATTTTAGAAGAAATATTGTAACTAAAGGCATTGAGCTTAATGATTTAATTGGAAAAAAAATACGAATAGGAGATGTTTTGGTTGAAGGAGTAGATTTATGTAGACCCTGCAAACATCTTAGCGAAAAACTTAATCAAAACAATATAATTAAAGAATTTTTGAGAAGAGGGGGACTGAGGTGTAGAATTTTATCATCATCAAACATATGTATTAATGACGAAATTAAAATATTGGATTAATTTTATTTATTAAGCTAGTTTTTTTTTGTTGTATCAACTTCAAATGCTTCAAGTTTAGAAAACAATTCATCCTGCAGCTTTCGATCATCTTGTTCTTCAATAACTTGTTTTAATCTTTCTCTTTGTCTTAATTTTTCATCTTTAAATTTTTCTTCCTCTAATTTTAATTTTTGTTCTTTATCAAATTTTTCTTCCCATTCTTTGATTTTTTGAGCTTCAAGATTTTTTTTTAATTGTTCTTCTTCATCTTTTAATTTTTGTTCTTTTAATTTTTTTCTCAGTTCTTTTTGATCTTTCTTTTTTTGCTCATCTTCTCGTACCTTTAAATCTATATCTTTTCTAGATTGTTGTTCTTTGGTTATATTTAATTGAATTTCTATTTTCTTTTGCTCTTTTTCATTTTTTTTCAATAATTCACTTTGCGTGCTAAGCTCTAATTCTTTTTTCTTTAATTGTTCATCTTTAAATTTTATCTCTTCTTGCTTAATTATCTGCTCTTTATCTTTTAATTTTATTTCTTTCTCTTTTAATCTCAAGTCATCATCTTTTAGCTGAAGTTGTTGATCTTTTTTTCTAATTTCTTCATCTTTCTTTTTTAAAAGATCATCCTTCCTCTTAAAATCTTCTTCTTTAATTTTAAATTCTTTTTCTTTTATCCGTATTTTTTCTATTTCTTTCTTGACTTGCTCTTCTCTAAATTTTATCTCTTTTTTTTCATTAATTTTTTGTTTTTTTTTGAAATTTTCATAAACCTTGTTTAACAGAAGGCCTATTTTTTTCGGCTTTTTCTGATTAAGAATTTTTTTCTTTTTTTTAAGATTTTTAATTTTTTTTGTAGCCATTTTTTATATATTTGTAATTTCACCAAAAAAAAAGTCGATACACAATAAAATTTATAATTTTTTTTAACAAAAAGTGCTCAAACTAAGTTACAACCTGAACGGGATTAGTTTGACAATTTATTTTATTAATTTTTTAAAAAATTTATTTTTTTTGAACAATCGTAAGCTTTGGAATTAACAGTTTTTATAAAATTTGACCCAAAATAAACAGCAAAAGTGCTGTTATTAAACAATAATGATTACTTTTAATACTTACTAATTTTGTTACCGTCATAACAACTATCGGTTTGATTCGATAGATAACAACAATAAGGGAGTTAACATGAAAGCATTACAAGGTTTATCAAGCACAATAACTAGCTTAACAAATGTAGTTATTGGTTTACTTGGATTAGCTATCGTTGTTTCATTACTAGGTGGAAACGTGCCATTTGTAGGTGGAGTAGCGGAAAATATTATAGCTTTAGTTCAAGGCTTAGGTGACGCTGGTATAGTTGGTTTAGTAGCAGCTATTATCATTCTGAACTTATATAAATAAAGTCACAATTAGTCCCTTTTCTTAGGTGACTAGTTAATAATATTAAATCCCTAATCTTCATTATGTAAGATTAGGGATTTTTTGATAGGATAAGAATTATGAACAGCTGGATTACAAAAATATCATCATATTTAAATAAGTTTCTTGAATTAGGTGTTCTTTTATTAGGAGTTTCTGTTATTGCTGAAATTATATTTGGGCCTGATGTTGCTTTTTTTGGTTCACAGGTAACAAAAAACTTAATAAATTTACTTAATGCTCTTGGCGAGCAAGGTGTAGCTGCATTAATAATTGTTTTTGCAGTTATATTTGTTTTTAGAAAATATTTAAAATAATTAATTAGTTCTAAAATTATTGTGGTGAGGTGTTTATATCAACCTCATCACTATCAATTACTTTTGGCTCTTCTATTGGCTCTGTTGTAGGATTTAATTCGATACCAGCAGGTGTAATTGTTTGAGGCATTGCAACAAATTGAGAGTCAGGGTTTTCAACACTTTCTCTTATACGCATTCTGTAAAGTCCAAATAATCCAATTAATCCATGAAAGAAAAATAGAAATACAAAAAAACCACCTGAGCCAACTAAATTCATAAATATTGAACAAAGGAATGGACCACTCATTGCACCCAATCCAAAGGTAAATTGCAAACCAGCACCTGCCGCAACAAATTTTTCTTTTGGAATATAGTCATTTGTATGAGCAAGTATTAATGAAAACATAGGTAAACTACAAAAAGAAAATAAGATTAAAAAAATGTAAAACCATGTTTTACTTGTTGCTAATTCACCTGGAAGATAAATTTGTCTTGAAACTATAAGAGTAATTAGTGCAAAAATTGAGGCAGCAAAAGTTGAAAAAACAATTACTTTTCTTCTATCGTATAAATCAGAAAGTTTTCCAATTGGAAATTGTGAGACAGCTCCTGATATTGCCAAAAGAAATGTTACAAGTGATATTTCAAATATTGTGAAATTCATTGAAGCAGCATATACAGCTAATAAAGTAAATAATGCAGACTGGATTGTTCCATAAAAAAGAGAGCTTACCATTCCAAAAGGTGATGCATTATAAACCTCTCTTAGATTCATAGCTTTGATTTTTTTGAATGTAGGAGGTTTTTTTTTAGTTAATAGAATTGGAATAAGAGCGAGTGATGTAATTACTGAAATAAGAATAAAAGGTTGAAAGTTTTTGGGGCTACTAAAGTTAAGTAAGAACATTCCTATTCCCATTGCACCGTATAATATGACCATATAGATAGATAGAACGCTCCCTCTATTTTTATTACTAGATCTATCATTTAACCAACTTTCAGCGACTGTATAAATACAGACCATACTTATTCCAGTGACAACTCTTAAAATAAACCAAACAAATGGATTTACAAAAACTGCATGTACTAGGATAACTAAAGATGCCATTGATGCAAATGCTGCAAAAACTCTAATATGTCCAACTCTTGATATAAGACCAGGAATAGTTGCAGCACCAATAAAGTACCCAACAAAATATCCAGACATCATAAACCCTGTAGCAGTTAAACTAAATTCTTCTTGAACTGCTCTAACACCAAGCAAAGACCCTTGAAAACCATAGGCCATCATTAGGAAACCCATACCTAAAAATAATGCCCAAGAATTCTTTAAAACTTTGTTCATAAAATTGACCGTACTTATTTGCGATGTACTTGTAAATCAAGTCTTTATTGTGACGGATCTATGAATTTTTTAATTTAATAAATGAGTGAATTGCAATGGCTGTTATGATGACTGCACCACCTTGAATAGTCTCTATACTTGGTTGCTCTTGAATAACCAACCAAACCCAAATAGGCCCTATAATAGTCTCTAATAAAAAGAATAAATTTACCTCTGCCGCTGGTATAAATCGTGGAGCAATTGTTACTAAAACAAAAGGTATAGCTACACACATAATACACATAAGAGGAACTATAATTTGATCACTCTTTGTTAAAGTAAAACTTTCAATGAAAAATAAGGCAAATAAAGCAACTATAAGTTTTCCAACAACTGCAGCTGGGACAAGGTTTTTATTTCTTGCAGATCTAATTGTAACAGCACCAATGGCTAAACCTAAAGCAGTTATTAAACCTAAAATGTCACCAAAAAAATTACCCAATTTCAAAGAATCATAAAATATATAAACAGCTGCACCAAATGTTACAAATATTGCAATCCAAGTTTTTTTATCAGGAAGTTCTTTTAAAAAAATTGCTCCCAAAATTGCTGATAGCATAGGAGCCATAGCAATCATCACAAGTGTATTAGCAACATTTGTATTTTGAATAGAAACAACAAATGTAATATTTGTTAAGGAAAATGTTAAAATGTAAATTATTCCATGATAGCCACTTGTAAAAAGCATCTTAAAAAAATTTAATTTATAAATTATTAACATTCCAAGGAGAACCGTCACAAAAGGAATAATACCACGATAAAAAACTAGTCCCCAAGTGTCTATATTTGAAAGTCTAATAAATAAAGAATCAGGAGTAATAAACATTACAGCCACAAATGCCAATAAAGAACCCTTTTGTTGATCAGTCAAATTATTCAAGCTCTTAAACCTTTCCAAAAAATTTTTGCAATATCAACACCGGTTAGATCTTGATAAGTTTTGAGGCCAGTAGGAGAGGTGACATTTATATCTCCATTCAATTTCTGATCAATAAAATCTATACCTGCAAAATAAATATCATTTTTAATAAGATCTTTTCCAATTAAATTTGATATTTTGATTTCTATTTTTGTTAAGTCTGTAGAGATTGCTTTTGCACCTTTACTCATATTACTTAAAAATGATCCAGACTTTGGAACTCTTGAGATAGCCCCATTAATTTTTCCATTAAATAAAAAAACTCTTTTATCACCATTTTTAATCATAGGAAGAAACTTTTGGCACATAATATGCCCATGTTTTTTTAAAAATTTTGTTACTAGTTTTTTATTAATATTCTTTTCAAAAAAATGGATATCATTCCCACCAAAACTATGAATTGGTTTTATGATAATCTTTTTATTTTTTTTAAAAAATTTAACTATTTCTGCATAATCTTTAGTAAAGATTGTGTTGGGCATATATTTTTGAAACAACGATGAATATAATTTTTCTGACACATTTCTTATAGAAGTAGGATTATTAATAATTTTAACCTTTTTCTTTATTTTATCTAAAATGTAAGTTGTTGAAATATATTCTAGATTAAAAGGAGGATTTTGTCTGATTAATAAGAATTTTGATATTGATAAATCGATTGTTTTTTCTTTTACAATTTTAAAAAATTTTTTTTTAGAGTAATTAAATATAACAAAATGTCCTTTAGCTACAACTTTATTACCAATTATAGATAGATTGCTTGGCTCGTAATAAAAAATTTTATATTTTAATTTTTGAGCTCCAATAGCCAAATAGATACTTGTGTCTGTTTTTGGATTTAGTTTAGAGAGTTGATCTCCTTGAATAGCAACAATTTTATTTATCATATAAATCATTTAAATTTTCACTTTTAGAAAATTTATTAATCATATGGTCTGCATTTGTCGTCTTTTTGTTAATTAAATTTTCGAGATGTGTTAAAAACTTAGTCTCTGTTTGATTAGAGCTATTTAAAATATCTCTATTTTTTAAACCTTTTTTTGAAAGATTAAGTAGTAAAGTTGACCAATAGTATAAATCTTTACCCATCAACTCTGTATTAAAACCTTTTTTTGGAGCTTCAAAGTAAGCATTAATAATTTTATTTTTATCCCATTTAGAAATCAATTCATAAGTTTCATCTAAATTGCCATATAGTATTCCTGTGTTAAAAGCTGGGCCAGCACATAAACAATCCCACCCACATGTATCCATTGATCTAAGCTCTATATATTTCTTCAATCTATTTTCTGTAAAAATTGTGCTTAAGTGAGTTGTTAAGTCCATTTCAGTTGGCAGTCTATTTTCAATTTCTTTAATTTTTCCATTCATAAAATCTAAAAAAGAATATTTTTTTCCAGATAAATATTTTTTTTCATTTTGTATGAATAACAATGGGAAGTTGATTGCAAAATCTGCGTATTTTTCAAAATCCATATTATCAAAAAAAACCTCTGGAAGCCCGCCTCTAGATGTATCTTGCCAAACTTTCGATCTATAGGACATGTATCCACTATTTTTCTTTTCAACTATTGAGGAATTAGCAAATAGTGCAATAGATATTGGCACTATTGAATTGATGATCTTAAACTTTTTAACAAAATCTTCTTCAGAGCTATAATCTAGATTTAATTGAGTTCCACAGGTTCTGTACATCATATCAAGACTTAGTGAGCCTCCATTAGGCATATCTTTTGTCATTACTTCATATCTTTGCTTAGGATTATTGGGCACTTCATTTAGTTTTGAAATGGGGTCAAAACCAGCACTAACAATATTTAAATTAAGTTTTTTAGTTACTTGTTGTAACTCAAACAAATAATCATGAGACTCAGCACATGCTTCGTGAATATTATTTAATTGGTCACCTGATAATTCAATTTGGTTTCCAGGTTCTAAGGTAATATTTTTTCCACTTTTTTTTAAGCCAATTATATTTTGGTTCTCCATAATTGGTTTCCAGCCAAATTCATTTAAAGCTGTAAACATTTTGATGATAATTTCATATGTTGCTCTTTTATTTGTGTTTTTATCAAATAAAAATTTTTCATGTTCAATACCAATTTTGAAATCATTAGTAGTTTTAATTCCAGATTTAAAATAATTAACTACCTGTTCTTTATGGTTTATCATGATTTATATATAATGATTAATATGTTTAATTAAAGTGTAATTTAATTATTAGAAGCTGTGCTTAATAAAGATAATTGAGTTATTTTATCATCACCTAATTCATCAATTGGTTTAACAGGATAATCACCTGTAAAATAATGATCTGTTAGCTGAGGATAAATATCATCTCTTTTTTCAAAACCCATTGCTTTATACATTCCTTTAATAGATAAAAAATCTAGAGATTTAGCTCCAATATATTCGCAAATTTCATCATTTGTTTTATTAGCCGCAAGAAGTTCTTTTTTTGTGGGTGTATCTACACCATAAAAATCTGGATATCTAATTTCAGGACATGCAATTTTTACATGAACTTCTTTGGCACCCGCATCATAGAGCATTTTTACTATTTTGTGAGAGGTTGTTCCCCTTACTAAAGAGTCATCAATTAAAATAATTTTTTTATCTTTAATTGTTGATTTATTAGCATTTAGTTTTAATTTTACACCTAGGCTTCTTATTTTTTGGCTTGGTTCTATAAAAGTTCTACCAACATAGTGATTTCTAATTAATCCTAACTCAAAGTTTTTTCCTAAATGTTGAGCAAATCCCAGCGCTGCAGCATTTCCCGAGTCTGGAACAGGAACAACAATATCACATTCTATTTTATTTTCTTTTGCTAATTCTATTCCAAAATTTTTTCTATGTTCATAAGCAGATTTTCCATTCAATAAACTGTCCGGTCTTGAAAAATAAATATATTCAAATACACAGGGACGAACCTTTTTAGTAGGGAAGGGTTTTATACTTTTTAACTCATTATTTTCTGTATAAACCACCTCTCCATTTTCAACATCTCTAATATATTTCGCACCAATTATATCTAGCGCACAAGTCTCTGAAGTAAAAACATAACTATCTTTTATTTTGCCAATTACTAATGGCCTTATTCCATAAGGATCCCTTACACCAATTAAAGTATTTTGTGTTAACATAACCAGGGCATATCCACCTTGAATTTGAAAAATTGCATCAATCACTTTATCTATTGTTTTGTTTCTCTTTGATTTTGCAATTAATTGCACAATAGTTTCAGTGTCTGAAGTTGTATGAAAAATCGCACCATCTTGAACAAGTTTATTTCTTAGCGTAATTGAATTTGTTAAATTTCCATTATGAGCCACACCTAAGCCCCCAGCATTAGTATCTGCAAAAAAAGGTTGAATATTTCTAAGAGTATTTTCACCAGTAGTACTATAACGATTGTGACCTATTCCATAATTTCCTGGTAAAGATTTTAAAACCTTTTCTTTATTAAAATTATCACCAACCAATCCAAATCTTTTTTCAGAATAATATTTTTTTCCATCAAAAGTTACTATTCCACAACCTTCTTGGCCTCTATGCTGTAAAGCATGTAAACCTAAAGCGGTTAGTGCAGCAGCATCGTTACTATTACTAATACCAAACACACCACATTCTTCTTTTAATTTTGGATTAAAGTTCTTCAATTTTTTCTTTAGAATCTTGATACTTTTTTTCATTAGGAAACTCTTTAATAAGATAATTACTACCTTTTTCTATGTATGGAAAGGTGTATGATGATTTTAATTTAATTGGCCATTTATTATAATTATAAACTATATTAGCTGCAGAAAACAACAAAACACAGATTATATAACCTCTTATAAAGCCAAAAAAGAATCCAAAAACCGAATCTAAACTTCCCAGTCCTGAATATTTAACTGCTTTCCCAATGCCTTTATTGATCATTAAAATGATAAATATAACAAAAATAAATATAGCCACACCAAGTGTAACGTCGAGAACATATTCACTATCAATTAAATCTTTAAAATAAGGCTTAATTCTGGGAAATAGAATTATTGTTAAGATGTATGCTAAAAGCCATTTCGATGCTGCGAGCACACTCAAAACAAATCCTTTATTATAACATTTGATTACAGATAAAATTGTGATGAATAAATATAAAAGATCTATAATTGAAATTGCTTCATAAAAATTTTCTAAAATTTCGAACATATCTAGAAGTTATTTATCAAAGGGTTTACTTAGTAATAGAAGTGATGGAAGTAAAGTCAAAACAGAAATCATAGCTAATAACATTGCAATACCAGTAAATACACCAAAATAAATTGTCGGTATAAATTTTGAAAATACTAAAATTGAAAAACCAAAAACAATAGTTATAGATGTATTTAGTATTGCAACACCAACGGTTGAATGACAAATTTTCAAAGTTTTTTCGTAATCTTGGTGTTTTAAGTATTCTTCCTTAAATCTATAAATATAATGAATACTGTTATCAACAGCTATACCAATAGTAATAGCGGCTATAGTTATAGTCATCATGTCTAGAGGTATTCCTAACAAACCTATAATTCCTAATATAAAAAAAGCTGCTATAAAATTAGGCACAACCCCAATTATAGATAATTTAATATTTCTAAAAAGGACCATAAACATTGCAAATATACCAATCATAACTAATCCTAATGTAAGTATTTGAGACTTAAAAAGACTTTGAAGCAAGTTATTGAATAAGATTAATACCCCTGCAAGTTTAAACTCTTCATCATTTAAGTTAAGTTGATCTTTCAAATCTAAATTTATTTTCTTAATTAGATCATTTCTCCGTAACCCATCTTGAGAGTCTATAATTCTTAAACTTATCCTAGCTTCATTATCTTTAATTGAAATATATGGATCAATAATCTCTTTCTTAATACTTTCTGGAATTTTAGAGTAAAGAACGCCCATTTCTAGAGTGCCTAAGGGCTTATTATTGTTTAGTTGTGTTGCCACCTGGATTATTGAGCTAAATGATAAAACCTTACCTACAGCAGGAAGTCCATCAAGATAATTGTGAACAGAGTCAATTTTATCAATCTTATCTTTTGTAAACCAATATTTTTCATCATCTTTATTTTCACCCTCACCCCAGTCTTCAAATTCATCATCTTCATCAGATTTATTTTTATCTTGATTGGGAAATTTTAAGATAACTTCTAGTGGAGTTGTGCCACCTAGCTTTTCATCTATAAGCTTCATACCCTTATATATTTCAGTATTTTTATTGAAGTAATTAATAAAACTATTTTCAACTTCTAGCCGACTAATACCTAATACACTTAAAATGATAACAATACCTGTAAGTGTAAATATTATATTTTTATTATTATTAGAAATTTTTGCAAAAAAAGATGTAATCTTAGACTCTTTATTTTCATTAATCTCAACACTATTGTCAGAGACAAAACTTAATAATGTAGGCAGTAGGGTAAAAGTCACAACAAAAGATGTTATTAATCCAAATGTCATCATCCAACCAAAATCGATAATTGGTTTTATACCGCTAAAGATTAAAGACAAGAATGCACAAATAGTTGTTAAAACTGTATAAATTATTGGCCAAAACATTTTTCCAGTAGTAATCGAAATAATTTCAAAATTACTAGAGTCTGGAAAATCATTCTTTAATTGCAAAAATCTCGTACTCATATGAATATTCATCGCCATCGTTAAAATTAACATTAGTGCAATAAAGTTAGAGGATATAACAGTTACCTTCCACCCTAAAAGACCCAGAAGTCCTGTCATAATTATAACTGAAAAAAAACAACTACTAATTGGAACTATAATCCATATCAATTTTTTAAAAACGAACCAAAGAGTTGCAATAATAAATAAAAAAACTCCCAACCCAAAAACTATTATATCACTTTTAATGAATGACATCATATCATCAGCTATCATTGGGATACCACCTAGGTATATTTTTCCTATGTCTTTATAACTTTTGATAATCTCTCGTATTTGAAGAATATTCTCATGATTTTTTTTTTTTAATTTATCTTTATAAATCTCTATCTCTTGATCAGTCTTATTTTCAATATCCTTGAGAATATCTTTTTTTATATTTACAATAATACCACTCGTTTTTCCATCTTCGCTGATCACAAAGTTTCTGAATACAGGGCTATTTAGAATTTCTTTAAACCCTCTCTGTTTATCTACACCTTCATCTTTTAAGGTTTTAAAGTTCTCTAGTCTTTCTTGCAAAGGGGCATCCGAGTTATCTAATAAAGGGATATCTAATAAGGTGATTACGCTATGAACCCAATCTAAACTTTGTATCTTATATTTTAAGCTTAATAAGTTATTTATAGATGCATCAGAGACCATTTCTTCATCTGGTGAGAAGGTTAGAACTAAAAAATCTTTGGAACCATATCTTTGTGTTACTTCTCTCAAGTATTCAAGGTCAGGATCACCCTCAATTAAAAGAGTATCAGATGAGGCATCTAGTCTAAAATCTTTAGTAAAGTAACCAAAACTCAACAAAGTAATTATCAAGAGTAAAAAAATCGATTTAGGATTTTTGAGTACTGTATTTTGATAAAAATTAGATAGCATTTATTAATACTATATATTTTAAAATATTAATTTCGAGTATCTTTATCTTTAAATTTAGTAAACATAGCCTCAAACTCAACCTCAATATTACCTGTAGGGCCGTGTCTTTGTTTTGCAATTATAATTTGGGCTAAATGAGATATTTCACTCATTTTTGCTTGCCACTCTGCATGCTCAACAGTTGCAGCTTGAGGTTCTTTATTCTCTAGGTAGTAAGCTTCCCTATAAACAAACATTACAACATCAGCATCTTGTTCGATTGATCCTGATTCCCTTAAGTCTGATAAAACTGGTTTGTGGTTATCTCTTTGTTCTACTTGTCTAGATAACTGAGAAAGAGCAATAACAGGAATTTTTAGTTCTTTTGCTATTGCTTTAAGTCCTTGTGTTATTTGTGAAATTTCCTGTACTCTGCCATCTCTATTATTAAGCGAACCCGTCATCAACTGAATATAATCAACAACAATTAAATCCAAACCAAATAACCTTTTAATACGTCTAGCTCTGTTGCTCATTGCAGCAATACTAATTGCTGGTGTCTCATCAATATACAAAGGTAATTCTGCTATATTTTTCGATGTTTCAATAAATTTATCAAATTGTTCATCTGTAATTTTTCCTCTCCTTATATCATTTGATTTAATTCTAGACTGCTCTGCTAAGATTCTAGTTGATAATTGTTCAGAGGACATCTCAAGTGAAAAAAAGGCAACTGATGACTTTCTTCCACTTTCTTGAAGTGTTTGAGCAGCATGGAAAGCTATATTTGTTGCTAAGGCAGTTTTTCCCATCCCGGGACGACCAGCTATAATTAGCAAATCTGAATTATGAAGACCTCCTAATCTGTCGTCTAGATCTCTTAATCCAGTTGGCACTCCTACAATTCCTTCATCATTTTTATAGGCAACAGAAGCCATTTCTATAGTTTGTTTCATTGCCTCATCAAATTTTACTAGTGATGAATTAAAAGAACCTTTTTCAGCAAGATCAAATAATAATCTTTCTGAATTTTCAATTATGTTTTGACCATTAACATCAAGATCATTAAGTTTTGCTGCGTCAATTGTATTTTCTGATATTTTAATTAATTCTCTTCGAACAAACATGTCATAAATAATTCTTGAATACTCAATTGCTTGTCTTGAAGACGTAGAAAATTTTGTAACTTTTACTAGGTATTCAGGAACATTTAATTCATCTTTTTCATTTTCAAAATAATTTTTTAAAGTTATTGGATTTGCAAGCATTCCTTTATAAATAAGACTTTCAATAGCTGAAAAAATTTTTTGATGCATAGGGTCATAAAAATTAATATTAGATATGAGAGTATTAATTTCATCAAATAATTCATTCTGAACTAGTATTGAGCCTATTACTGACTGCTCTGCCTCAATGTTATTGGGAAGCTCTTTAAAAGTATCTTTAACTAAATTTAGATTATTTTCCATAATCTTAATTTATATGAAATGTAATTTTTAAATATAACTAAAATGTACTGGGGAAAAAAATGTATAATTATTGAATAGTTTCTGCAGTAATTACATTAATCGTAATTTCTGAGTCTACTTCTGAGTGTAAATTAATCTTTACTTTAAATTTACCTAATGATTTAATTTCTTTTACTGGTTGTATCATTGATGGTTTTATTTCAATTTTTTCATTTTCGAGAATTATTTTTGAAATCTCTGTTGGTTTAACAGAGCCATAAAGTTCTTTGTTTTCTGTACTTAATTTTTTTATAGCATATTCTTTACTATTAATTTTTTCTGCTATTTTTTGCGCTTCTTTCTTTTTCTCAGCATCTTTTTTACCTAATTCAGTTTTAATTTTTTCAACTTCTGCGATGTTTTCTTTTGATGCATATAGAGCTTTTTTATTTGAAATTAAAAAATTTCTTGCAAAACCTCTTTTTACTTCAATTATTTCTCCGATTGATCCAATTCTCTTAAGGTTTTCTAAAAGTATAACTTTCATCTAAATTAATCCTAAATTTCTTGCTCTTTTAATTGATAGTGACAATTCTCTTTGTTTTTTTTGACAAACATTTGTAATTCTTGAGGGTAGAATTTTTCCATTCTCAGACATATATTTTCTAAGCAGTCTAATATTTTTATAATCGACTACGGGCGCTCCTTTAACTGATAAAGGGCATGATTTTTTAAACTTATATTTATTTGGTTGGAAAATACTTAATTTTGCAAAATTACTTTGCTTACCTTTTTTATTATCACTTCTTTTTTTTGAGGGCATATTTAATTCTTTTTATAATCTTTCTTTTCATACTCTTCTTTTTTTGAAAAGTAGTTTGCCTCTAAATCAAATTTTTTAACTTTAACTGTCATATATCTTAAAAGATTTTTATCAATTGACTCATTTTTTTCTAATTCATCAATTATTTTTCCAGGACCTTTAATCTTAAAGTGTATAAAGCTACCTTTTCTATTTTTCTTAATAATATAAGATAAATTCAACAGGCCCCACTCTTCAGTTTTAACAATCTCTCCATCATTTTTTTCAACAATTTTCGAATATTTCTCAGTTAATTGTTTAATCTGCGAGGGACTAGTATCTTGTCTTGCAACTATAGTGTGTTCGTATAAATTCATAATTCTTCTTTAATAAAAAGTGAGGATATACTATTATAATTGTTGAATTACAACACTTAAAACCATAATAAAATTTAAATAATTAAATGTTTTCTGTTATTTTTCCAGGCCAGGGCTCCCAATTAGTTGGTATGGGTAAGGAGCTGCATGAAAAGTACAGTCTTGTACAAAAATTATTCAAAGAAGCTGATGAAACACTAGGATATTCATTATCAGAAATAATCTTAAATGGACCTAGAGAAGATTTAGATTTAACTGAAAACACCCAACCAGCAATATTTTTATTAAGTTATTCAATATTTAAATTAGCAAAAGATGAATTTAATATTCCTTTAGATAAAGCAAATTATTTTGCTGGTCATTCTCTAGGAGAGTATTCGGCACTTGCTTCTGCAGGAGCCTTATCTTTTTCTGAAACTTTAAAGATATTAAAGATTAGGGGAAAATCAATGCAAAGTGCAGTTCCTAAAGGAGAAGGGGGGATGGTTGCCGTTCTCGGCTCAAAAATAGAAAATTTAGAAAATATAATTAATGAAAATAAAAAAAAATATGAATGTTATATCGCTAATGATAATTCAGAGGGTCAAATAGTTGTGAGTGGAAGATTGGCAGACCTAGAAGAGTTTATGAAAGATTTAAAGTCAAATAGTATTAAAAATATTAAACTACCAGTAAGTGCGCCCTTTCATTGTAAGCTAATGAATAAGGCAACACAGGTTATGACAGAAGAAATTGCAAAATTAGATTTTAAAAACTTTGAAAATGGTTTTATTTCTAATGTTACTGCTAAAGAAATATCAGACTCATCTGAATTAAAAAATTTATTAGTTAAAAACCTAGAAAGTAGGGTTCGTTGGAGAGAGAGTGTATTATTGATGGCTAATAAAGGGATTAATCAATTTATAGAAATAGGACCAGGTAAAGTTTTATCAGGTTTAATAAAGAGAATTGATAGAAATCTAAAAGTTAGTGCAATAAATACTGAAGAAGATATAAAACAGATAAATATAAATAATGAATAGTTTAAAAAATAAAAATATAATAGTCACAGGAGCCTCTGGCGGTATTGGTAATTCAATAGTTCAAAAACTAAATGAATGTGGAGCAAATGTTTTGGCCACTGGTACAAAGATAGAAAAGCTAGAAGAATTAAAATCAAAATTTAATAATATAAAAATATTAAAATTTGACATTTCTCAGCATGATAAAATTGAAGAGTTTATTGAAAACTCAACAAGTGAGTTAGGTGGAAATCTTGACTGTATAGTTAATAATGCAGGAATTACAAAAGATAACTTAACTATAAGAATGAGTCTAGACGAATGGTCAAAAGTTATAGACATAAATCTTACATCTACCTTTCTAATGAGTAAGTATTCAATTAAAAAAATGTTAAAAAATAAATCTGGAAAGATTATTAATATAACTTCTGTAGTAGGCCATACAGGAAATGTTGGTCAAGCAAACTATACTGCATCCAAAGCAGGCATTGTTGCCATGTCTAAAAGTTTAGCTATTGAGTATGCAAAAAAAAATATTAATGTTAATTGCATATCTCCAGGATTTATAAGTACAGCTATGACAGATAAAATTGATGATAAATTTAAAGAAAGCATTATTGCTAAAATCCCTTCCAATAGGCTTGGTAAACCAGAAGATATAGCTAACGCAGTAATTTTCTTAAGTTCCAACCAATCTGACTATATTAATGGTGAAACATTGCATGTTAATGGAGGCATGTATTTGGGTTGACAAAACTACGTTTTGATTTATTAACAAATTATAACAAAAAGGAACAATATGTCAGATGATATTTCAAGCAAAGTAAAAAAAATTGTTGCAGACCATCTTGGTATCGATGAAGCTAAAGTTCAGGATGAGTCAAGTTTCATAGACGATCTAGGTGCTGATAGCTTAGACACAGTAGAATTAGTAATGGCTTTTGAAGAAGAATTTGGAGCAGAAATTTCAGATAGCCAAGCAGAAAAAATTCTAACTGTTGGTGATGCAATTAAATTTATTGAAGGCAAAGCTAATTAGAAAATTTTGATGTCCATAAAAAAAGATGGGATAATGGTAATTTTATCATCCCCATCTGGGGCAGGAAAAACAACTCTTGTAAAACTATTATCAAAAAATAAAAAGTTCTACATTTCCATCTCACACACGACTAGAAAACCCAGACCAAATGAAATTGCTGACCAGGATTATTATTTTGTAGACCAAAATAAATTTGAAGGATTAATTAAAAATGAGGAATTTTTAGAATACGCAAAAGTATTTAAACACTTTTATGGAACAACAAGAACACCAGTTATTGAACGATTAGAAAAAGGAGAAAACGTAATATTTGATATTGATTGGCAGGGTGCTGACCAAATAAAAAATAAAAAATTAAATTACAAATTGATTACTTTTTTTATACTTCCTCCAAGCAAAAAAGTTTTATTTGAGAGATTGTCAAATAGAGATATGAAAGACAAATTAATTGTAGAAGAAAGAATGAAAGAATTTAGTAGAGATGTGCTGCATTGGATAAATTATGATTATGTAATTATAAATGATGATCTTGAAGAGTGCTATGCAAAAATTAACAATTTAATTGAAGCAGAAGTTAATAATGGCTCAAAAGATTACGATAAAGAGTTTATCAGAAAACATGTCGATTTATTAACTACCTGATTCTTCAAATTCCTTAACTAGCTTAAAATATACTTCAGGTTCTAAATTTTGTGGTCTTAAATTTAAATCAATATTAAATTTTTCAGATACTTTTTTTGGAACTTTGAAAACCTGGTTAAATGGTTTTTTTAACATTTTTCTTCTTTG
>Ga0209666_1001268_pt1 | contig 19417 bp, 37 predicted proteins | sample SaaInlV_125m_DNA_FD_184679 | JGI IMG/M metagenome (GOLD analysis project Ga0209666, IMG submission 184679) | Marine microbial communities from expanding oxygen minimum zones in the Saanich Inlet - Saanich Inlet SI037_S3LV_10m_DNA (SPAdes)... | ecosystem: Environmental > Aquatic > Marine >...
GTAAATTAAAGTACACACCCGAAAAAGCCTATTCATATACTAAAAATTTACTTATTAAAATGTACTTGCCTTAAAAAAAAAGAACATTATTTGCAATACATAAATAACTGTATTATAGCCTATTGTGTCAATTGCAATAGGCTATTTTCATTTTAAACAATAGTCGATAATTTAAAATTAAAGTATAATGTAAGTAGTTTTATAGCGAACTATTTGGATAGTTAAAACATTTATATTAAAAATTATAATTTTGAAATTATGGACAAGAAAGCAATTTTAGGAATCGTATTTACTGCTGTCGGTGTAGCAGGAGGGGTAATGTTAGCAAACTTTGTAACTGCAAAGATGAAAAAACAAGCACCATCGGTTTAAGAAACTTAACAAGATTGATTAGAAAATTATTGTTAAACATTTAAAAAAATTTATCGTGGATTTAAAAAAATATTTTAGCGAAGCACAAGATGAAGCAAATGAGAATTTCTTCAATGCTGATGGATTCGCAGACGACTACGACTTCGCAGATGAGGATTACTCATTTGACGGGGGAGAAGATGACAGTTTTGATATGGCAACGGGTAGAGCATCCGCACCAACATCACAACCGTACATTATTAGTGTTGTAAACACTAACACAACAACGGCATTTCCCGTTACAATCTTAGGAGCAAATAACACTTTAGCATATACTTCCCCGAATTGGCAAAATTCGTCAGCGATTAGTATTACTATGGGTATTAGCGGAATTACTTATCAGCAGTTCCTTTATCAGCAAATGCAAAAGTCTTTTAGTGTCGGACAAACTTATTACCAATCGTCTACGGCTAATCAAGTACTTGAAACTTTGTCTTTAGTTTCTTCTGATTCGTCAGGTAACACAAGTCAAAAAACACTTGTACCCGTAATCGACCCTTATCAGCAACAAAATTCAATAGTTATTTTGAAATATAGCTATATTGTTGATGGTAATACTTCTTTAGTTCTTTCATCTGTATTGGCTTCGGCAACTGTAAAGATTTACCTTTACCCTGCTGAAACAGTATCTACTGCAAGAACACTAGCAGGAAGAAGAGCAGTAAGAAATTACGGAAACCCTAATATTGTTCGTTCAGAATCTTTGAAGTTATCTTCAAGTACTCTTAGAGCCTTAAAAGGACAGTAAAACTTTATTAAACTTGCTTTTCAGCAAGTTGATGATTAAAAAAGTTCGAGAGAATTAATTTAATTCAATATACTGAAAGGTAGGTTTGCGATAATGCAAACCTACCTTTTTTATTTAAAAATTTTAGAAAATGGCGACAAGAATAAAAAGCAGTCCAATGACAATGTATAAATACCTAAGCGAAAAAGTGCCTAGTGATTGTCATTACGTATTAAATAAATTCGGTAGCTACAATAAGGCAAGAAACTCTAAAGAATTAGAAAATCAAATAAAACATTTTGTAAGGAATGGGGGAGCAAACGCTTTGCAAAGTTTAGCTGAAATACACCCTGACAGAACTCTTTTAGAAGGTGGTTGCACAAACTGTAAGGTAAAAGAAACAAAGATTTTAGAATTAACAAGCACTAAAGAGTTGAAGGACACTATTCTAAGTGATAGAAATACTTTTTACAATGCTAGTGGAAATAATGACGAAAAAGTAATTAACAAAATGACTATAAATAGTATTGTAGTTGGCGGTTTCGTTTTAATGGGAGTAGCGTTATTAATAAAAAAATAAAAAAATGGTAAATAGAGAAGAACAAATAGGAAATCAGTTTTTAAGTTTAGTTAAAAACAAAAAAGATGAAGTTATAGATGCTTTATTAATGGCTAATATAGATGTTGACGAGGAAGTTTCTTCGTCTAAATTATTGAATGTTATTAATGGAGTTTTTAGAGCCTATGATGAAAAAAATGACACTAATTCTAAAAATGCAATTTTAAATATTAGTCAATTAATCGCTAATCAAAGTTCAATGTTTTCATCTTTCTATAATGCTACTGAGGGTGGTTCAAGACCTGATTTACCAACAACTATTGTTCAAAATAATAGTGGAGATGGTAATGAAGAGCCTACAAGAGATAGAAGCGGTAATATAATCAACGAGAAAAACATTAATAAAGCTTTAGAGGTTGGAAACGCATTGTTAAAGTGGTGGGGAAGTAGAGGAAAAGATACCGAAAACAACGACACTAATGATAAACCAACTCTTCCTGAGCCAATTAAGGGTTCTTCAAGCGGAATTTCAACGGGTAAAATAATTGCACTTTCTTTTGTTGGTTTATTATTGATAGGCGGTATTGTTGTAGCGGTTAAAATGTCTAAATAATGAGTGTAGAGAGCGACAAGTTATTAGAAGACAAAATAAAAGCTATGAGCGACATAGCTAATGGTAAAATGTCTTCAAATATTAAGAGTTCTACAAAAAGCCACCTTCAAGGTGCAATTATTGGTGGTATTATAGGATTAGTTGGAGCGATAGCGTTAAGGTCTAAGCCGATATACGGGATAGCAATTGGTTCAATTTTAGGAAGAGTAATAGTAAAAAAAATAAAATAAATGATTTCAGCAAATCAAAAATATAAGCAAAGCGGTACTACAAAATCTTTTAAAGAGTGGTTGATTGAAGAGCAATCGCAAGGTGGATTACAAGTTCATAATAAAAACGATTTAAGTTCTTCTAATTCCGTAGATAATAGAAAGTTTTATATTTCAAATGCAAATAGAAATATTTTAATTGTTTTAGGAATTATAGCTATTGGTTACGGCTATCATAGGTTTAAAAATAAAGTTTAATGGTAAAAGATATAAATACAGACGATTACCCTTGTACTTTAAAAGTTTCAATTAAAACTGAAAAGCCTACAAAAATTTGGATAAAGATATGTGATGCGAAAGCTACAAAAACTTTTTATTCAAAAAGGTATAGTAAAATTGATGGAGAACAAGATTTTTATATAGGCTTACCACAAGCACCTTATACGGCTAGGTTGGTTATATATAAAGATGGAGATTCCCCTTTAAATAATGATGGATATGAGGTTTTAGGGGTTGAAATATTACCGTTAGAAAACACTAAAATACTTCCGTTGTCAAGAAAGCTACACAGTTTTGTAAGATTTGCGCAAGAATTTAGTCAAGAAGCAAGTTATTTAGGAGCGATTAAAACGGGTAATCCATTTTATAGTGATAATGGAAGGTTTAGGATTGATTATTTTGATGTTATAAGAAGTAGAAGTAATGGTAAGCCTATTAATACCCCTGCTAGGATTAGTCAGTTAAATGGTAGAATAGAAGTAAGTAAAAAGGATTTTTTTAGATATTCAATACCTATGAGAATGGCTATTTTACTTCACGAATTTTGTCATTTTTACGTTAATAAAAACCCAAGTTCGGAAGTGGAAAGCGACTTAAACGGTTTAAGGATATATTTAAGTTTAGGTTATCCTAGAATTGATGCTTATAATGTTTTTTTAAATGTTTTTAAAAATGCAAACAGTAAACAAGCTTTACATAGGTTTGAAAAGCTAGATTCTTTTATAAAGAATTGGAGCTATAATAATGATAAAAAAATTGAACAATGATACAAAAAGTAGTAGCAACAGAATTAGCTTCAAACGTAGCTAAAAATAAAGCAACCCCTTATATTATTGGGGGTGTTGTTTTGGGTGCTTTAGCCTTAGTTTATTTTGGTATTACAAGACCTTTGCTTTGTAAGTTTAAAGTTTTGGATTGCGGAAGAGCAAAGGAAGAAAATGAAATGTATGAATTAGGTGCTTTCAATACGCAAATTGCAAATTTAAACAACACTACAATAACACCCGATTTAGCTAGGAAATTAGCAAGACAAATAGAAGAATCATTAGGCTATAATGTAAATCCCGTTAGTTGGTTTGATGATGATGAAGAAGGTGTTTACGGTGCTATTGCACAAGCAGGAAGTGTTGCTAATATGTCTTTAGTTTCAAGATACTATGCTAATTTGTTTAACGAATCATTAATTGGTAGAATAACAAATAAAATGAATAGTCAAGAGTTAAAAAAGATTAAAACTATTATAAAAAATTATAAGAAATGAGAAATGCAGTAAAATACTCTATAATTGGTTTGTTATCATTGACCGCTACAATATTGATAACTAGGACTGTACGTAGAAAAGTTCGTAAAAATAAACTAGACAAACCTTGTCGTGGTAAACAATGTGTTGAAGATGTTAACGGTAAGTTACTTTATTTAGTAAAAAGTTATGTAAACGTAAGAGATTCGGCAGAGGTTAATAATAAAGACTTGCCATTTGATTGGGTAGATAATTTAATTGGAGAAGTAACAACTAATCCAATAGGTAGAGTTATTAACCAAGTAACGGGTTCTGATAATCTTAATTGGTACAAAATAGAACTTACTCAACCTTTAGATGGAGAAACAATAGGATATGTACGTGAAGACGTTGTGTCTGCAAATAAATAAATATGGAAAAAAGAATAAAAAACATAATCATAGTAAGTTCAGTTGTAGCCGTTGGTGTTACTGCTTATTTTGTGATTAACAACTTTATAAAAAAACCTAAGTTGACTAATGAGGAAAAAGAATTATTGGAGGAAATGGAAACTCAAAACAGAAGCGGTAGCAATGCAAATAACAGTAATAGCGGTAGCAATTCCTCTAGTTCTAATAATACTAATAACCCAAGTGATACTTTATTATCTTCTGATGCTAAAATCATTCTTTACGGATTAAACGGGTGGACTACTGATAACGATGAGAAGCTTATTGTAACTGTTATAAAAAGATATAATAAAGAAACATTTAAAAAATTAGAATCCTATTTTAATACTCAAAATAAATATAAAGGTAATACTACAATGATAGGAACTCCTTTAAAAGAATGGTTAGAGGATGATTTAAGTAATGACAATTTTAATCAAATTAAAAAAATTATTGGATAATGAAAAAAACTAAAGTAATGTTCATATCATTAATTGGGGTTTCTATTATGACTTTAGGATATTTCTTTATTAAAAAGAAAAATATAAAAGTTTTAGAAGAGGAATCTAAAGAAAACGAATCAATAGATAATAAAAATATTGTTTTTTCAGAAAGTACTATTAAACTAGGTAAAGAGTTAAGGTCTAAAATAAATAGACTTCGTAATGGTAAAGACCCGATTATTGAAGAAGAGTTGGTAAACCTTTTAGCTAGGCAGAACACTAGGGTAAGAAAAGAAGTTTGGGATTGGTATGAAAATCAAAACTTTTCTATATTAGGCGACTTTAGAGGTGCTTTTGAAAGGGTTTTATCTCCTGTTTGGAATGATAGATTAAATAGAACTATGATGAGTTGGAAATTAAACGGCAAATAAAAATATTATGAATACAAAGAATGTGTTAATACTAGGTTTTATTGTTTTTGGAGCGTATTATTTTTATGATAAAAACAAGAAAAAAACTACTGAAACTCAACCTAATAAGGAAGAAGAAAAGGAAACTACCGCAAATGATGGTATCACATCAGGCGGTGGTGTTCTTCCAAACGCAATAAATCTTACTCCCGAAAAAGAGATTGGAAGTGGTGTTGGTGTAATAGGTGTTACTGTTAAACCTAAAAAAGAACCTATTGCTGAAGAACCTATTATGAAAGGATTGAGTTCTATTTCTAAAAATTTGACTTCAAAAGATGTTTTAAAAAACTTGGAAATGTATAACGTAAAAACCAATTCAAAACTACCAACAACAAGTATGGGTGGGGATAATAAGTTTAAAACAACAACTGTATCAATGAAAAGCGTAAAAACAGACATTCCGATTAAAACAATGTCTAACTTTTATGATTTTGATGCAGACAATATTGATAACGAACAATTTTTAATAGATTAAAAAATTATGAAAAACTTATATTTTGAAAGCGATAATGATTTTCACAACGCAATTTATCCGTTTAAAAAAATAGCTGAAAAGTGGAAAAAAGTAGATTCTTTTGCTGATATTTTTAGAAGTTCTGATAAAATAGACTGTATTGATGACGCTAAATCTACGGGTTCAAGTAAAGGAGATGCTAGAAAAGACTGCAAAAAAGAGTTAGGAGGAAATATCTTTGTAAGGGGTGCTAAAGTTCAAGCGTTACGTGCCCCTAGAAGTTCTTTCTTAGGTCTTTTATCTTTGAATTATAGAGGAATGGCTTCTCGTATATCAAGAGCAAAACTTAACGAGCCTGAGAAATACAAGGAAGTGGTTAGTAAATTCCAAAAACTTGGTGGAGATAAAAGTACTTTTGAAAAATCTTTAAGCAACGGTAAAGATAAAAAACCTTTAGTCTGTGGTTCAAAATGTAAAGATAAAATCAACTTTTCGGGGGGATATTATAACAGTTTTTCGGGAACAGAAATTGCAGGGGCAATCGCAATCGCTACACCGATTATTGTACCCATTATAGCTATTGTAGATAAAATGGTAGCGACTAATTCTGAAAAACGGGCACAAGCAGAGGAAGACGAGAATACTAAAGAAATTATGGATAAGCAATTAGCACAAGCCGAAGAAGAAAACAGAGCCGAAGAAGAAAGAATGAAAGCAGATAGCGGTTTAATAAATAATGTTATTATTGGTAGTTCTATTTTAGTAGGTGTTTTAATTACGGGTGTAGTTGTAATGAAATTAATTAAGAAAAAAAAGAGGTAATTAATAAATTAATAAATTAATAAATAAATAAATATTTAGTTATGGGTTGTGGTTGTAATAGTAATTTTAGCAATTTCAGTAAAGAAATTAAAGAAAAAATAAACGTAGACGAATATGAAGCCTTGTTGAAATCTAGGAATCCAATAGATTTAGGTCAGTTACAAAGTAGACTTTCAATATGGGAGAAGCGAGGTAATCCGCAAGGAGAAGAATTAGAAATGCTAAATTCTTATAAAAAAAGAGCAACTGCAAGATTTAAAGTTATTGTATTGTTGCGGAACGCTGATATGATAGCAAACGCTATTAAAACAAATAAAGGAAATCCTAATTTTGATGTTTCGGAATATAAAGAAAAGGAAAGACTTGCTAGAGAAGAAATAAAAGATGCTGAAAAAGTATATAACCAACTTTCGGGAATAGAGGAATATGAAAAGCCTAAAGTTGATATAATTAAAATGGTAGGAATAGGTACTGCCATTGGTATTATTATTTTTGTAGGTTTTAAACTTTATAAAAAGTATAAATAATGAAAAACAAATTTCTATATATCGGATTGGCTACGCTAGGTGTCGTAGGCTTTTTTGTGGGTCGTTCAGTTTATTTAAAAAGAAAAAGAATTGAATCTATCATAGATAATGATGTTCCAAATACTGTTATTTCTGAAAGTGGAAAAGCAGAGCCTTTTTTATTAAAGTCAGGTAGTGGTATGGGGCAATTTTCTAGTCAACTTAATGATGTAAAAAAATTACAAGAACTACTTAATCAGCTAGTTCCTAGTCCTTATAAGCCAATAACCGTAGATGGTAAGTTTGGCTCAAACACATTAGACCTTTTAAATAAGGTTGTTAAGGACTTAAAGATAAGTACCGTAAGTATTAATTCTGTTAATTCTCTACTTATGAATAAGTTAATCAAAGCGGTTAAAGAAAAGGGGGTTTCTTACTACGGAAATACAAATTGGTTTTAATGTAATAAAGATGAAAAATATTAAAAATATGTATTTAGAAGATGAGTTTGACAATTTTTTATGCGGTAAAAAGTGTAAAGCTGATAGAAAAAAAAAGGCAAGTGAGGAAGGTAGACAACGAGATATAGCGAAATATACTAAGTCTACTTATGCGATTATTCCCGAATTTTACAATGGGATAACCTCTTTTGCTAGTAGTTTAGGGGATTATTCGGAAAAGGAAATTGCTAGTTTTAGAGTTGAATTAAATAAACTTTGGAGCAAAGCAGGAAATGACAAGTTTAGAGGTGGAACACCTACTACTGATACTCATTCAAAAGTTTCGGGGTACACTATTAAAGCATTTATCAATGAGAGAACACCTATTTTTTTAGCGCACGAACAGAAGTTAAAAGCGGAAAAGGATAGAGTTTCTGAAAGAGAAGCAACAAGAAAAGAGTTGTTTACTAAACTTGCAGTCGCTCATCCTTGGGCGGTTAGACCCTTAAACTCTTCAATTCTTTCTAAATTAGGCGACACAGAAATAGAAGATTCCTTAATGGTTTTAGAGGAATATCTTCTTTTTGAATCGAATCCAAGCAACATAAAAACATACGAAAGTAGGGTGGATGATATTATTAAAGAGCAAAAAACAAGAGTTCTTGATTTAAAAGAGGAAGAGCAAGACGAAGAGGAAGAGATTATCAACAATTCTGATAACAATTCTGATAACAATTCTGACAACGATTCTGATGAAAAAGTTTCTGATTTAAAGGGTTCTTTAATGAAGTATAAATGGTATATCGGAGGTGCTTTATTAGTTTCCGTTGTAGGTTTAATAGTAATTAGAAAAATTTAAAAATTATGAAAAATTTAAACGTAGTAGATAAAAGGTCAATGTTTAATGAGGTTTGGTCAAAACACAAAACAACTATAATGATAATTGGTGCTTTAGGTGTTGGTTATTTTGCATACAAAAAGTTTATTAAAAAATGATTAAAGGGTTATTATTTATTGGTGGTTTAGGTGTTGCGAGTTATGGTGCATATAGATACTATAATTCTCAAATTTCTATTTTATCAGATAGCAAAGTTGTTTTAGATAGTGTGAATTTAGTTAGTCAGACTAAGAAAAACCTTACATTGAGGTTTAACTTAAAGGTAACTAATAATAGCGAACAAGAGTTTACTTTAAAAGAGTATGATTTTGAAATTTTATTTAATAACCAATTAATTGCAGAAGTTAAAAACAGTAATTTGAATACCATAATAAATTCAAACGGTGGTAAAACGATAGTATCTTTTGATTTAAACATCAAACCTAATCAAATTGGATTATCGGATATTTTAAGTGGATTAATTTCAAATAGACTAAAGAGTGTATTATCTTTAAGAGGAAGAGTAGTTGCTAAAAAAGGGTTTATAACTTTAAATACCCCTTTAAATTTAGAGCATCCTCTTAATGAATTATTTTAAACCAAAAAAATCAGAGAAGAATGGAAACCAAAGATGAAACCAAAAAAATTATGCGTAATGCAATTAAAAGTTATGCAAAAAAGAGAGAAGAGGAAGTAACTAACACGCAGATTAAAATTTATACTGATTGCGAAAAAGCAACACCTAGTTATAAAATTTTAACTGCATTTAGCGAAGAATTTTCGGAAGAAATTACTTTAAAAGAGTTAATGTTAGTTCCAAAAGTAGATTGGACGGGTAAATCAGTTAAAGCAGAACTTTTTGTCGCCCCAACGATTAAGAATATTTTAAAAAGACTAGGCAAGGAAAACGAAAAGGAAGTAACTAGAGTTTCAGTTTATATTGCAACAAGCGACATAGACTGTAATGACTTAAAGTTAATTTTATGTATCGACAATAAGCCTTTTAAAAGATTAAAGTTTAGCGATATTTTAGATTAAAGATTATGAGCGATATAGAATTAAATTTAACAATGGTAACAATTACCGCCACTACTATTTATACGAATAAAACGAGTATAGCGGTACTGAATAGCCACGCTACGGACAGTTTAAGGGTTCAACAAGCGAATGGTACTTATATTGTATTAGCAAGTGGTCAAAGCGTTAAACTTAGCGCACCTACGGGGTTAACACTTCCTGACATAACAATATTAACTAACGCAAGTGGATTAGATGCTCAAATTGTAGCAACTTAAAGGAAAAACTATGAAAGCCTTTTTAAAAGATTGGGGATTTTGCAGTCTTCACGATGTATTTCAAAGTACGCTACATTATAAAAACTTTAAGCCTATGTTGGCTTTTAGTGTAACCATTGGTAGTGCAACTACTTTTATTGATAAGTTTATAGGCTTAGAGCCAATGATGTTTATTGCTTTTTGCATTTTATTGTGCTTAGAGTTTGTAACGGGGGTTTGTGCTTCAATAAAAGAGGGTAATAAAATTGAAAGCCGAAAATTCGGAAGGTTTATTTTTAAGGTCTTTATTTATACTTTAATGATAAGCGTAGTTCATATAATGAATGTAAGTTCAGAGGGAAGGTTAATCAATAAAGTATATTATTTCATTTATTGGGTTATTGTAGACTATATATCAATTCAGTTAATAATATCAGTTTTTGAAAATTGCAGTAGATTAGGATTTTCGGAAAGCAGTAGGGTTTTTAAAAGAATAAATAAATTCTTATCAAAATGGTTTGACCTAAAAGAAGACAAAAATGAAGGAACTTAAAGATTTTAATTTACAAAACATATTAGGTGTTAGTGGTGTTATTGCGGTTGCAATAGCATCTTCTTATGTTATTAAGAGTTACTTAGATATTTTAAGAATTAAACAGATAAAAAGAGAACTAAAAAAGGATTAGAATGAGTGGATTATTCGGCATAGAGTTAGACAACCCAACGGGTAATACTGTCGTAGTTGACTTGTTTCAATTAGGTAGTGAAGCATCTTTTGTTTCATCACAGATTGTTGTAAGCGAAGCTAAAGAAAGCTATGTACCTACATCTGATGGTGGATTAACTTCAAGTCCTCCTTTTTTTTTTAGTGGGAATACAACAAAAATGACCGCTAATCCAAATGTATATTATAAAGTTCAAAACAAAGATGTTGGTTTAAGTATTGCAACTTCCTCTTCTTTAAACCCCCCACTTGGAAAAAGAAACATATTAACGGGTATTAACGGGGTTACAATTGCTTTAGCGAGTGCTAACCCCTTAAATTTAGAGGGGTTAAAATCAAGTGCTGAAACAAGTTATATAAGCGTGGTAAGTGCTACTTTTAATGTTATTGTTAATCCGATAGCACTACTTAGGTATGACGACACTCTAAATAAGTTTCAATTAAAATTAAAATTTGAAGTAATTTATCAAACACAAAATGAATCTAGCGTAATAGACCCAATACAGTTTTTTGTATTTCAAACTAATAATACATTTATAAACTTTAGACTACCTACATATTCTTATGGTGGTTTTTCTCCCGAAAATTGGTCAACAGGCTACACTAACATAAATGGTGTTATAGTTAAAGGAACAACGGGCGATAATTACGGACAACTTCTAAGAGGTCAATCAAGTGAGCCAATGGCTATAAACAGTATGAGGGTAACACCTTTATCTAGTTCAACTTTTGATGAATCAAATAGGATTTCTCAATTATTGCAACCAATGACTTTTAAAAGGGTTAATAGTAATGGGTTGTCTGACAGTTATGTTTTAAATCCAACAGTTGATTTATACCAATATATGACAACTTTAGACTATATTAATTTAGGCACTAGAACTGATGATTTTCCTTTTGATGGAAATACTATTTTTAGTTATCAGCTACTTCCATTTGCTAATGTTTCTTTACAGTTTGACTATATAGAAATAAGTAATTTTATATTTGCAAACAGAGAATTAGTAAAGGAAATTGTAGAAATAAATAAGCAAAGAAACAAAAGAGTAGAGTATCTTAGTAAGATAAGTAAAGAGTATCAATTAAAAATTAAATAAAAAACCAAAACAATTAATTATGCAAGATTTAACAGACACACAAAAAGCTTTTTTAACTATCGTTCAAACTTTAGATTTAGGAGTAACAAGGGGTAATTTTTCAAGAGATGAAGTATTGAATTACGACAAATCGTTAAGAGTTCTTGAAGGATTTATTGTTGAAAATACCCCTAAAGAAGAAATTGCTTTAGAGCAAGTAGAAGAAGCCTAGTTGCTTCTTCTTTTGAATAGAATTAAAATATTAAAATATGGAAAATAACGGTTTTTTTGGTGGAGCATTTGGAAGTTCGGGTTCTAGTGGTGGTGGTGGTGGCGACACTATCTATACGGCTAATTCAAGTTTAACGGGGAATAGAGATGTTAATTTAGACACAAATATTCTAACCTTTAAAAACGGTACGTCTTCTTTGTTAGAAGCTAATAGTAACGGTACTTTAAAATTCAAAAATAAATTATTAATATCTGAATTTGTTGGTGGTGTAGGCGATTGGGCGAACAATGTCGGTTTTGGACATTCAGCTTTAGCTTCAACCTTCAATGACGACCACGCTATGATTATAAATCAAGCAGGTTCGGTGGGTATTAACTGTCCAACGGGGCAAAGGATAAATTTTGACCAAGATAATACGGTTGTTTTTTCTTTGACACCAAATGGTCAATTTGTTTACGGAAGTGAATCTGTTTTAGGAACTGAAAAGGTAAGCCTACAAGGTTCAACACTAATCAAAGGAATCGGAACGTCAACGGGTTCAACTTTAGCTTTATATAACAACGATACAACACCCGTTAAGACTTGGGATTTCTTGGATAATGGGAATGTGAATTTAGGGGTTGATAGTGTTTTAAATATAGGTTCTAACGATTTAGATATTAACGGTTCGGGATTGTTCAGTATTTCAAACGGAACAAAATCTATATCAACTACTTGGAATACTCATACAATTATTAACCTTAACAATGGAAATGGAACAACATACAGTCTGTATAGCGGAAATACTTCAACAACTTTTGATTCGGGGCAGTTTGGTATCGGAGTTGGTTCAAATATTCCTTTTAGAATATTTAATGGTTCAAGTGTTGCTTTAGGGAATGTTGGGAAAGGAAGTTTAGATACTAATTACAACGTACAAACATCAGGTGCAACTTTAATAGGTGGAAACTTAGATACAAAACTTGGAACTAATGAGATTTCACTTGACCACACAAACTACCCAAAGTTAAAAATATCAAACGGCACAACCGAATATTGGCTAATTGAAGGCGATGGAACGGGTTCAACTTTTGATACGGGAGATTTGTATTTTTACGACAATACAAATTCGAGAAAACTTTTGCAATTTAAAGCGAACGGAACAATCAACGCTCCAAACTTACCAACCGCTTCAACGGGTTTAAGTAGTGGCGATTTATGGAATAATAACGGAGAGGTAAGGATTGGAACTTCAACACCAACACCCGTAAGTTCAATCTATACTGCTGATGGTACACTAACGGGGAATAGAACGGTTGATTTAAACGGGAAAAATTTAACTTTTCAAAAACTATCATCAACAACAGAATATACTAAAATTTATAGAAATGGTGGCTTAGAAATTAGAGGTAGTGGATTTGATACGGGCAACGATGTTTTTAAGGTCAAGTATAATGCAAGTGGAAACGATTTATTAGCTATTGGTCAAAACGGTGGAGTTACTATTGATTCATCTATTTCTATGGGGCAGTTCAATTCAACTTGGAATTATGGACAGCAATTTAGCGATGGTTATATAAAATTTTATCACGGTGCTACTTGGAACGACAATGAAGCTATTCGATTTGATTTAAGGAATAACACAAGTGCAACTTTAACTTTTAACAGAAACGGTCAAGGTACTTCAGGAAATAGATTTATAGTTAGAAGTAGTGGACTTGCAGAAACTAATTACGGCACTTCAAAAGAGCAGATTTCCTTACAAGGTAATACTTTAATAAAAGGAGATACGGGGTCAGAAAGAACTTCATATAACTTTAAGGTTGCTAATTCAAGTTTAGAGCCTTCATTTATGGTTTTCAATAATAAAGATGTTATTATTGGTGCATCTACAAAAATTTCAACAGAAAAAATTTCTTTACAAGGTTCAACATTAATCAAAGGCGATGGAACTTCAACGGGTTCAACTTTAGCTTTATATAATAGCGATACAACGCCCGTTAAGACTTGGGATTTCTTGGACAATGGGAATGTAAATTTAGGGGTTGATAGTGTTGTTTCTTTAGGCGATAATAAATTAACATTTAATTATGATGTTGATACAGCTACGGAAGTTGCACCTATTAACTTTGAGTTCGGAGGTGGTTTTGGCGGTTATTATTCAAGATGGAATGATGATGGGGGTTTAGTTATTAAGTCCTCTTCAACTTTAGCTTTAAGAGTTGTAAATAAAGTAGATGCAAACGCTTCAATGTTTCACGTTGGAAAAGAAGGTGGGGGATTTATGTCAACAAATGGTTCAAGAGTTTGGACTATTTCTGATGAGTCAACAAACACGACAAAAAATGAGTTTAACAATAATAGAATTAGTCAGTATTTTTCGGGAACTGAATATCATAGAATACAAGTAGGCGGTTCGGGTACGGGGGTACAGTTTTTTAAGTCAGGTATTAGCGGAAGTTTAGGTCAGTTTATCGTTGGTGCTTCGGCATTAATAGGAGCGGAAAAAATAAGTTTACAAGACAACACTTTAATTGATGGTACTTTGGATATGAATAATAACCGTATATTAAATGCGGTTGTAAATCCATCAGTTCAAGAAACAACTTCAACGGCAACTTTTACAATTAATTCTGACCAACAAACAGATGCAGTTTTAACAGCTATGGCAGTAGCTACTACAATAGCAAGTCCAACGGGAACACCCGTACAAAGTCAAAATTTAATATTTAGATTTAAAGATGATGGAACAGCTAGAGCAATTACTTGGAACGCTATCTTTAGAGCAATAGGAATAACTTTACCAACAACAACAACTGCAAACAAATTACTTTACGTAGGTTGTAAATACAATTCAACAGACACTAAATGGGATGTTGTTTCAGTACAAGAAGAAGCATAAAACAATTAAATTTATAAATTATGATTACAAATAAAATACATTATCAAATTACGGGAGATTTCAATACAGATTTTGGAACGGTAATTACAAATCCAATTATTAAAATTGATGTTAACTCTACGGGAGTTATATCAACGGGATTGTTGCAATGTGAATACAATGTGTATATTTCTAAAGAGAAATACGAAGAGGGTTTTTATTTCTTTAAAGGACATTACAACGATGAAAGATTAATAAACTTCACTTATCCAATTGCTGATGTTCCAACGTGGGGTATTCAAACTTATGAAGAACAACAAAGAAAGATTATTGCTGATACTTTCGGTTATGATTTAGAAAATGTTGTATTAGTTCAAGAAGAGGTATGATAACGATAATTAGTAAAATAGAATTAGAGGGTACTGATAGCCTTAAATACACCGATATAGGACATACGGAAGATGTCGATGTAATAAACCAAATAAATGAGGATTACGATGCTTCATTGGGTTCTTTTTTAGGTAAGAATAAAACTAAATTAGAAATAGGTCTTGTTCTTTTAAGTGCTTTTTTTAATAATTACGAGTATGTTCACGAAGCTAGAACCCAAGTAACAACTGTGGAAGGTTTAGACTTTCCTAAAATTACAAATGTTAATCAAATATAATGTCAGTAGCTACAAAAGGAAATCAAAGTACGTCAAATCAAACCCCTGCAAATAATTTTTATCAATTTGCACACAACCAAAATACGGGTTCTAATAGATTGATAGTTGCTCAATTTACAATGAGTAATAGTACTTCTTACACATCAGCTACTTATGGTGGGGTTACAATGACAAGGCTATACACAATTAACCGAAGCGGATTAGGTCAAAGAATGGCTTTTTATTATTTAGTTGACCCACCAACGGGAAGTAACACTTTAAGAATAAATTTTAGTAGTTCACAATGGAATCCCGTATCAATTTACGCACGTAGCTTTACTAACTCAGGAGGTATTGGAAACTCATTGAGGTCAGGAGGCTCTGCAACACCACATAACGCAAGTTTAACGGTTTCTGATGATAGCTTGATAATGATGACTTCTTGTAGTGTTAACGCTATTACAAGCCAACAAATACCAACAGGAACAAATCAATCATATACGCAACATAATACCAATAGACAAGTTGCTACGGGTTCTATTTCATCAAATGCAGGTCATAGTGCAGGAAGTATTTCATTAAGAGCCACATCGACATTTGGCGATATATCACTAGATAGAACAGAGATTTTAGGTTTAGGGGCGACACCCCCAAGCGGAGAAAATGGTAATTTTTTTTTAGTAATGTAATATGAAAAGTAAAACAATAAATAATTTTATTATGGGTGGTGGTTGTTTAATCATTGCCTTTGCTTTATTCTATGGAGTAAAGAAGCCAATTAAAAAGTCAGATTCTTTAAAAAATAAAAAAGAATACGATTTACCCAAAAAATTTATCAATGATGTAAACCAAATGAATAATGATGAACTTAAAAAAGCTATTTCAGAAAATACTAAGTATTTGGAAAATTCAAAAATGTTGCCCCAAACAAGAGAAGCAATTGAATCAATGCTCAAATATCTTAAATCAAAAAGAGGATAAAAAGATGAAAGTTGAGGTTTTAAGATTAAAGGATGATGGTAATACTACTGTCGGTGTTTTTCTTATTGATGGTGTAGGTTTTTGCGGAACTATTGAAGACGAAGCTAGGACTGTAAAGGTTCAAGATGAAACTTGCATACCAACGGGAACTTTTAATTTAAGTTTAAGAAACGAGGGTGGATATAACCAAAAGTATTTAGACAAATACGGTTCTGATTTTCATAAAGGAATGTTATGTATATGGAATAAACCCGATTGGATTTTAGAAAAAGATGGGTTGACTTTTCAATATATACTTATACATACGGGGAATTTTGAATACAATACAAGTGGGTGTGTTTTACCAAATTACGGAGTAAATTATAACACAATGGTAGGTTCTTCAAGCGCAAGTGCTTATAGAGATTTATACCCTATTCTACGTGATGAGATTTTGGCAAGTTCAGATAATCAAATTAACATTACTATTAAAAATATATAATGGCTGACTTCATTTTAGCACATAAAAAAGTAAACAAATCAGAGGGTGGTTATTCAAACAACCCCAATGATAGAGGAAACTATGTTGATGGGCGATTAATTGGTAGTAATTATGGTATATCAGCACCCGTATTAAAAGAGCATTTAGGTAGGACACCGACTAAGGATGATATGATTAATCTATCCCCAAAGGTCGTTTTACTTATTTACAAAAAAAATTATTGGAATAAAATACAAGGCGATAATATTAAAAATCAAAGTGTTGCTTATTTGATATACGATAGCGCAGTAAATCAAGGCTTGTCATATACTAAGTCTGCAATAAAAGAAGCGTTATATGAGCAAAAACAACAATACGAGGGAATAAACGCAAATCAAATAAACAAATTAAATCAAAAAGACTTTTTTTTAAGTATTTTTAGAAATAGACTTGATAGATACTCAATGGGTGCTAAAGAGTTTAAAAAAGGTTGGATAAATCGTTTAAATCAAATAAAGTTTTATTCTACTAATGATAGCTCGAAATACTACTTAATTGCTAGTTTGCTTTTTCTTAGTACTATTTCGATATTAATTTTAATAAAAATCACAAAATGAAAAATTGGCAAAAAGAAGTATTAGAAATGACTAAAGACGAACCGTTAAAGGGTGTTTTTGTAGATGAAAAAACAAAGCAAAGTTTAAGAGATAATGGCTTTAAGGTAAAGGATTTTAAGTCAAAAAAAGTAAAATGACAAAAGGTAATAAATACATATTTTTTGGTGCTTCATTATTTGTTGCATCTTTTGTAGTTTTTTACATTTCGAGAGGTAAAACTTCTAGTAGATTTGAAAGAAAAGGATATTAATGAGTTGTAATAGCGAAAATATAAGTTTGGTAAAAATAAATTATCTTTTGGCTTTATTAAGGTCAAAGGCATATATGATTTATAAAAAGCCATTTGAATTAAATATTGTTGGAATTAGAAACAAAAACACTAATCCTATTTTATTTGATGATAGCTTATATGTTTTTTGGAAAGACAATGACAATAAATGGAACGGAAGAAAGTATAAAATAACTACTGACCCAAGCACTATTTATTTAGAAAAAAACCAATCTAAAGGGGTTGCTATTCTTCCTAGTGGACAATTCTTTAATAAGTTTAAAATAGGCTCACATAAAGGTCAATACGAAGCTTTAGTACAAGCTAAAAACATTTGCGTTTATAGGGATTTCGATAGAAACAATAGATTAACCTTTAATACTTCGGCTAAAAACTGTGGTATGTTTGGAATTAACATACATAGAGCAAAAACAAACGGTGCTGATGATGGCAAAGGAAACACTACTGAAATAGGTTTATATTCAGCAGGGTGTCAAGTTTTTCAAAACTTTTATTGTTTTCAAGAATTTATGGGGTTGGTTAAAAAACAAGAATCTATATACCGTAATAGATTTTTCACTTACACCCTAGTTGACCTTTGGACAGTTAATAAGTTAAACCTTAAAAGGAATTTATTTATTATAACTGCTTTAAGTGGATTAAGTGTTTTAGGATATGGTATTTTATTAAAATTAAAAGGTAGAAAAAATGGCTAACGAATACATTAACAAAGTAAATAAGGCAAGAAAATCAGGTGCGAAATCTTTTGAGCATAAAGGTCAAACTTACGTTCAAGCGAAAACTAAAACGGGAATGATAATTTATAAAAAGAAATAGTTATGAGCGATGTAGTAAAAGAAATAAAAGATTTAGAAAAATTTATAGAAACTAAAGTTGAGCAAAAAGTAAAAATGGCTTCTTCAAAATTTTCTGCTATGGGTACAAAGCAAAAGATGGACTTCATTTTTGTAGGTTTAGGTATTATCGCTTTTTCTGTAAATATTTGGAAATCTTTAAAGGAAATTAGAGGGGGTAGTATGTAATGAGTTTATTAAAAAAAAATACTCTGATAGTCGTACTTGGCTTTATAGTTGTCTTTTTGGTTTGGCAACTGTATAATGGTCAGGTACGGCTTAACTCGTTTAAAAAAGAAGTAAGTAAGCTAAATATAGACAATCAGTATTTTAAAGAAGTTTTAAGCTTTGACAGTCTAAAAATAGCCACTCAACAACAAGTAATTTTAAATCAAAAAGATGCGATAAGATTAGGTGTTTTAGAAATAGATGGTTTAAAAAAAATAAAAAGCCAAGTTAAAACAATAACAAAATTAAGATTAGATAGTATTTATGTAGAGTTTAAGGACACTTTACTTATAACTGATACTATTTATAGAAAAGGTTCAATAAGAACCCCTAAAAGGTTTGAATACGGAGAAACCTATTTTGACATTAAAGGAATTATTTTAGAAAATAAGTTATTAATTGATAGCCTTAAACTACATAATGAAATGAAGTTAACTATTGGTAATAAAAGAAATGGCTTATTTAAAAAAAGCACACCTATTGTTGAACTAACTAATACGAATCCTTATATGACTACGCTAGATATGAATAACGTAATTATAAATAATGATAAAAGGTTTTACGAAAAAAAAATGTTTTTTGTCGGTGTTGGTATTTTAGGAACTTTAATATTAGTTAAATAATGGCATACAGTATAACTACATACACTAAAAAACAAGCACGTAAGATTGGTGTTGAAGTAAAACCTAGTAAGGTTAAAGGAAAAAAGATTGATGTTT
>Ga0209666_1001269_pt1 | contig 19407 bp, 18 predicted proteins | sample SaaInlV_125m_DNA_FD_184679 | JGI IMG/M metagenome (GOLD analysis project Ga0209666, IMG submission 184679) | Marine microbial communities from expanding oxygen minimum zones in the Saanich Inlet - Saanich Inlet SI037_S3LV_10m_DNA (SPAdes)... | ecosystem: Environmental > Aquatic > Marine >...
TTACAATGCCGGCGTGTAATCCGGCCTGGCGTTTCAGCCGTGATTCAATTTTTTAAAATGCCGGAGTGTAATCCGGTCTGGCGTTTCAGCCGTGATTCAAATTTTTACAATGCCGGCATGTAATCCGGCCTGGCGTTTAAGCCGTGATTCAAATTTTTACAATGCCGGAGTGTAATCCGGTCTGGCGTTTCAGCCGTGATTCAAATTTTTACAATGCCGGCATGTAATCCGGCCCTACCGTTTCAGCCGTGATTCAAATTTTTACAATGCCGGAGTGTAATCCGGCCTGGCGTTTCAGCTAGTGTTTCATTCTGTGGTAGTATCTGTTTTCAGTTTGAACGTATTTATATATTTACGGTTACGTAGCATCCCAAACACAGAGAGAGCTGTGATTGACGCAAGGATGATTCCACCTCCAATGAGAGTCATTACAGATGCTTCCTCTCCTACTCCCAGCCAGACCCAGATTGGAGCAAGTACGACTTCTGTCAAGGACAGCAGCATCAGTTCTGCAACAGGAACAAAGCGTGCGCCAAAGGTGAAGAGTGTAAAACCTACTCCGAACTGCACAACTCCCATGACAAGACTCAGAGCTAAGTCATGATTGCTGATGCTGAGATCATTTGCAATCAATCCGCTTGTGATTAACGTGAAGATACCTGCGAGGAATGCTGCGGATAACATATCACTCATCTGACCTGCACGAAGTGAAACTGCATAGCCCGCCACCATGAAGCCCGTTGTGAGCGCTAATAAATTTCCTGTTAAAGAATCGCTTTCAAAGCCTTCACCAACCATTACCACCACACCAATCAGCGCTACCGACATTGCGATCCAGCTTACCCGTGGAACCGTTTCCCTCAATACGAGCCAGCCCAACACGGCCGCAAAAAATGTCTGAGTGCTTTGCATCAACATGGTGTTGGCTACAGTGGTCTGCAGCATCGAGAAAATATTTGTTGTGAAAGCCGTTGTCAGACAAAGTGCTCCTACAAAACCGGGAAGCCCGGCGGCACGCACGATTTTTAAAATGCCTGTACGGTGACGTACGAACATGATGATTGACATCATGAAAATCATGCCCACGGCTCGATAAAACAGTACCTGCCAGGCAGTAGCGGTTTCCATGCTACGTAGCATTATTCCACCAATGCTCCAACAGACACCGGCAAAGATAACCAGCAGTATTCCTCGGGAATATGACGACATATTTTGTTTTATCATTTGACTGGAACCCTGAGGAGTTTTGAAGCCAGTGTTGTATACTATTTTGTCCCAGTTTCACAAGAGCCACTTTGCCATTATAAACGCAGCCAAACCGACAGTTACTATGATAAATAATTGGCGGCTGATTAATGCAGTAGCAAATGCAGCCAGAACTGCGAGAAGATGGTGGTTAGCCAGATTCAGCGCCAGTTCACCGTGACGAATGAGACTGGACTGAGTTATAATTGAAGTCAAAACAGCAATCGGCACAAATGTCAAAGCACGTTCAAGAATCGGCGGTATTTTTACTTTTCCGGCCATTCCAAAAGGGAGATAGCGTGGTGTAAAAGTTAAAACGGTCATTGCCGCAATCAGCAGCCACTCATTCATGATTCTGCTCCACGCTAACTTTTACACGCCGGTCCAGTAAAATCGCAACACTGATTGCCAGGAAGGACGAGAAAAGCAATCCGGTCTGGTTCGGCCAGTGGTAAGTCATCAAGGTGCTGAACATTGCGGTGGCCGCGCAAGCCCAATCGGCACGTAATTTTAGATTTGGTACGACAATTCCTATAAAGCCCACTAGCATCGCAACATCCAAACCCCAACTTGAAATATCTGGAATTTGCTGTCCCATAATTATCCCGATGACTGTACAAGTTGCCCAGACAGTATACATCGCCAGTGCAGAACCCAGGAAATACCAATGCAGTCCGGGGGTGTCTTTCTTCCCAGCGACATGGTTACTGACAACCGCAAATGTTTCATCGGTTAGCCAGAATGCCATTGGGAACCGAAACTTTTGCGGCAGATTTTCAACCTGCGGCATCAAACTGGCGGCATAAAGCATGTGACGCAGATTGACTACAAAAACAGTCAGTAATATAACCGGTAGCGCAGTGGCGGAAGCAAGCAGGGTGACGGCGATAAATTGAGATGCACCCGCAAAGACAAACAGTGACATAGCCAATGTTGCCCAAGAGGATAAACCGGTTGTGATTGCCAACGCACCGAAAATCATTCCAAATGGAATCGCTGCCAGTATCAAGGGAGAAGAATCAAGCGCGCCTTGCAGAAACAAGCTGGATTTAGCTTTTGTACTCATCATCCTTTTTTCTGCTTTTAGTACTTGATCGAGCTTTTTGAGGTTTCTTTACAGCAGGAACTGATTTACTTTTCTTCATTTTTTCAAAAACTAGACAAGCCAAAGGCGGCAAATTAACCGATCCACGCTGCGTTTGACCCTGCCATTCTTCCGGAACGGTGTCGATTTGTTGTTGCTTGTTGTATCCGGAACCGCCAAAGTTAGGATCATCCGTGTCCAATATTTTACTGAAAGGTCCAGCTTCAGGAAAGCCCATCAAATAATTATCACGCGGCAGTGGTGTAAAATTGAAAATAAAAATCAAATCTGCTTCAGCCATGTTTTTCGCCGGTCTACGGATGAAAGACAAAATGCTGTTGTCCTGATCATGATGGTCGATCCATTGAAAACCAGTCCAATCAAAATCGTTCGTGAAAAGTGCAGGCTTGCCCAGATAAAAATGATTCAGTGTTTTGACGCATTTCTGTAATTTCTGATGTTCCGGATATTCGAGCAGGTTCCAGTCAAGGCTACTGGCCTCGCTCCATTCTTTCCACTGACCGAATTCTGTGCCCATGAATGTCAGTTGCTTTCCCGGATGAGCCATTTGAAAAGCGAGATAGAGCCTAAGTCCGGCAAATTTTTGCCAAACGTCACCGGGCATTTTATCGAGCAGGGAACGTTTACCATGTACCACTTCGTCGTGCGACAGTGAGAGCATGAAATTTTCCGTGAAGGCATAGATCAGCGAAAACGTCAGCAAATGATGTTCGTATTTACGATAGACAGGATCCTTTTGCATGTAACTCAAAGTATCGTTCATCCAGCCCATGTTCCACTTAAAATTGAAACCTAAACCACCGGCATAAGTCGGATGACTCACACCGCCCCATGCAGTTGATTCTTCTGCAATCGAAAGAATTCCGGTGTGATAATGAAACAGTGTTTCGTGCAACTGCCGGAAAAAATCAATCGCGCCGATATTTTCATTTCCACCGTATTTGTTCGGAATCCATTCGCCATCATCACGGTCATAATCCAAATAGAGCATGGACGCCACCGCGTCAACTCTGATACCATCAATGTGATATTCGTCAAACCAGAATAAAGCATTTGAAATTAGAAAGTTACGTACTTCATTCCGCTCAAAATTAAAGATTAGCGTGCCCCATTCTTTATGTTCACCTTGCTTTGGATCTTCGTGTTCATAAAGCGCTGTGCCGTCAAAACGCGCCAGTCCGTGCGCATCTTTTGGAAAGTGTCCGGGAACCCAGTCCAGAATCACACCCAGTCCGGCAGCATGGCAGCGGTCAATAAATTCCTTGAACTGCTGGGGTGTACCGAAACGTGAGGTAGGCGCGAAATAACCTGTCACTTGATAACCCCATGAACCGTCAAATGGATGTTCTGCAATAGGCATTAATTCAAGGTGGGTGTAGCCCATTTCCTTAACATACGGAATCAGACGGTCGGCGAGTTCCGGATAAGTCAGCGAGCGGTTTTCATCAGGCTTGTTTTCTTCAGGAATCCTTTGCCATGATCCCAAATGAACTTCGTAAACATTAACCGGTTGACTCAGAGGATTACTCTTTATCCGCTGCTCCAGCCAAGTTTCGTCGTTCCATTTGTAACCGCTCAATTCAGTGATAATCGAAGCAGTAGAGGGGCGCATTTCTGCTGAAAAGCCAAGAGGATCACTTTTCAATAATATTTGGTTTTCTAAGGTTTTAATTTCAAATTTATAGAGCGTGCCCACACTCACTTCCGGAATAAATACTTCCCAAATTCCGGAACCGCCGATGATTTGCATTGGATGCTTCAGACCGTCCCAGAGGTTGAAGTCACCTACCACACTCACCCGTTTGGCGTTAGGTGCCCAAACTGCAAAAAGAGTTCCGGAGACACCGTCCAGCGTTACTGGATGCGCACCTAGTTTGTGATAAAGCCGGTGGTGATTTCCCTGTCCAAAGAGGAATTGATCGAATTCCGTAAATTGCGGAGAAAAGTAAAATGGGTCATGACGTATGTGTTTGTTACCGTCTTTGTAAATGATTTTCAAACGGTAAGGTTTGAGTTCCGTGCGGGGTGGAATTTTCAACTCAAACAAACCACCTGCATGGATACTTTTCATCAACATCGATTCCGCCTCTGTCTGGTCATCCCAAAAGAGATAAACCTTGCTGGCTTCAGTTTCCAATACACGTACAATCCAAACCCGCTGACCGTTCTTTTTACGGACTTCGTGAAAACCTAAAACCGAGCGTGGTTCATGATAATTTCCATGCAAAAGATTCTCTATTGTAGCTATGGATAAAGTGAGTTCGGACATGCTGATGTATTGAGGAAAGCAAATATTTCTCTTACTTTATTATCATGGAAAATGCGCTTTGGAGCAAGTAATCTTTTGTTAATGAAAAGTACTGTTTCTTTTCAGCAGCAATTAAATGCAATGTGTCTTAAAGAAATTTCTGAAAATTTCAAAAAACTTGTACCATAGAAAATCAAATGTATGATAGCTACATAGTATTTATTGAAACTGAATAACATTTTGCAGCGTTGGTTGTCTGGATTCGCAAAAATAAATAAAAATCCCCCAAGAAAAACAGCATAAGCAATGAAAATTAATTCCCGTATTTATGTCGCAGGGCATCGCGGTTTGGTCGGTTCTGCAATCATCAGAGCACTTGAACAAAAAGGCTTTGAAAATTTAATTACACGTACACATGCGGAATTGGAATTGCTGGATGCGGTTGCTGTGCAGAAATTTTTTGCTGAGACAAAACCTGAATATGTTTTTCTGGCGGCGGCAAAAGTTGGGGGTATACATGCTAACAGCACATATCCTGCTGATTTTATGCGTGAAAATTTACTGGTACAAACGAATGTCATCCACGAAGCATGGAGTCACGGAGTTGAAAAATTAATGTTTCTCGGCAGTTCCTGCATATACCCGAAACTCTGCCCTCAGCCAATTAAAGAGGAATATTTGCTGACCGGCGAACTTGAGTCAACCAATGACGCATATGCGCTGGCTAAAATTGCAGGTATCAAAACCTGTCAAAGTTACAATCAACAGTACGGAACAAATTTTATTTCTGTAATGCCTACAAATCTCTATGGAATAAACGACAATTTCCATCCGGAAAACTCACATGTACTGCCTGCCCTGATCCGCAAGTTTCATGAAGCTAAAATCTCAAATGCAGAGTCAGTCAACATTTGGGGTAACGGCACAGCACGCCGTGAATTTCTACATACAGATGATCTTGCAGAAGCACTATTGTTTTTGATGGAAAATTATGCTGATTCAGCAATAGTCAATGTAGGCTGTGGTGAAGACCAGACGATCCGGGAATTAGCGGAAACTATTCAAAAAGTTGTCGGCTTCAGTGGACGTCTTGACTTTGACAGTTCATATCCAAACGGTACTCCCCAAAAAATTCTTGATATTTCCAAAATAAATTCATTGGGATGGAAGCCACGTATCCCCTTGAAGGAAGGCCTTCATCAAGTTTATCAGTGGTATGCAGCGCAGGATTAATCTGCACCAAAAAAGTCCATTTCTTCCTAATTCTTCCCTCCGGAAATTTTGCCAGCACCTTCTTCGGCATTTAACTCCGTAAATTTGCGTATAGTCACATTTAGATATATTTGAGATTCTGAATATCGAGGTTTTTTCCTGCCTTCTTCGGTGCTCTTGTCATAGAAGTAAAAGGAGTCTCGGCCTCTTCTGAGGCTTATATTAATGTTGAATCTAGATGTAGGAGTAGAACGATGTTGAGTGTTCTAGTGAAGGTCATGCGAATGGTAGTTGTTATGAGTGTGGCTCTTACAGTAGCGGGAGCAGCTTATGCGCAATCGCTGCAGGAAGTAATGAAGCAGCGCGGATTAAGCGAAAAAGACCTGTTGGCCGCAGCAAAAACTTTTAATCCTTCAGGAAAGAAAGATGAATATCTTGTTTTTTCTTCCGGAGGACAGTCAGGACAAGTGATTGTCTATGGAGTGCCTTCGATGCGCATTCTCAAGTATATCGCGGTTTTTACACCTGAACCGTGGCAGGGTTACGGTTATGGTGAAGTAGAAAGTATGAAAATCCTGGAAGAAGGAAAGATTGATGGAAGAGAAATCCGCTGGGGAGATACTCACCATCCTGCTCTTTCAGAAACGAACGGTGATTACGATGGAAAGTACCTTTTCATCAATGACAAAGCAAATCCACGGATTGCCGTGATCGACTTGTCAACTTTTGAAACAAAGCAGATAGTCGTAAATCCGATTTTCAAATCAGAACACGGCGGAACTTTTGTAACTCCAAACACTGATTATGTTTTGGAAGCAGCACAATATCCTGCTCCTTACGGAAAAGAATATGTTTCCCTGGACGAATACCAGCAAAAGTATCGTGGTGGAGTTACATATTGGAAGTTTGACAGAAATGCTTTGATGTCTCTTACCAGTAAAGCACTACGGCGCTTAAAGAAAAAGGGTGTTCCTACCAAAGGTTTGAAAGCCTTGATGAATCAAGAATTTCACGGAGAAGCCGCATTTTTGGCTGCTGTGTCTGAAAAACTTGGTGCAGGTGGTTTAAAAGAACACAGGAAAAACATTCTCAAGTATGCCAGTAAGCAGGGTCGGCTGTTGCCGGAGAATTCATTTACTGTGGAAATGCCGCCTTATATGCAGGACATCAGTGATGTAGGAAAAGGTATTAGTGAAGGTTGGTCTTTCACGAACTCCGTAAACACTGAACTCTATATCGGTGGTTTTGGTAAAGGCAACACTAAGTGGAAACACCGCCTGGCAAACGAAGCTGGCATGTCGTCTAAAGACACTGACTACATGCACATCGTAAACTGGAAAGCAGCGGAGAAACTTTTCAAGGCCGGCAAGTTCACTAAAGTAAATGGACATGCAGTACTTTCCATGAAAGACATGGTAGCTGCGAATGCGCTCTTCCTCCTGCCTGAAGCAAAAAGCCCTCACGGTGCAGATGTCAGTCCTGACGGACGTTACATCATTGTTTCCGGAAAACTTGATACTCACACAACTGTTTATGATTTCAAGAAAATCAAGGCATTGGTGGATAACAAAGATTTTGCCGGTAAAGACCAATGGGGAATTCCAATTCTAGATATGAAAAAATCAATGCATACTCAGGTAAACGTTGGTTTGGGACCATTGCATACTCAGTATGATAAAGAAAAAGGTGTGGTTTACACCTCTCTCTATGTCGATTCGATGGTTGTACGTTGGGATTATTTGAAAGGTAAAGTGCTCAATAAAATTCCAATTCACTACAATATCGGTCATCTGGTGACCGCAGAAGGTGATACTGTGGATCCAGACGGAAAGTATCTGATTGCATTAAACAAATTGGCGATTGACCGTTTTTCACCTGTAGGACCTCTGCATCCGCAGAACCATCAGTTGATTGATATCACAGCGGGCCGTCCGATGCAGTTGCTTTATGATATGCCTCTGCCTCTTGGGGAACCGCATTATGTACAAATGATCAAAGCTGACAAATTGAAGCCGTTGATTCGCTTCAGCAAAAAAGACTTTGAACATTATGTACGTGCCGGTAATGAGCGTGTAGAACGAAACGGCAACAAAGTCACCATTTACGCTACTGCAATCCGCAGTCACTTCAGTCCGGAAGTAATTGAGGTTAAAGTGGGTGACGAGATCACATGGCACATCACAAATGTGGAACGTGCGCAGGATCAGGTTCATGGTTTTGCAGTGGATAATTACAACGTTCACGGCAGTATTGAGCCAGGTGAAACTGCAACTTTCAAATTTGTTGCAGACAAAGAAGGCGTTTACCCCTTCTACTGTACTGAGTTCTGCTCAGCATTGCATCTGGAGATGACCGGTTATTTTCTGGTCAAACCCTAAACCACCAACCATGCTTCCGGAACTGCTGAAAAGTCTTCCGGTGAGCAGGGTGAGTTGTCTTTTGTTCAATACTTGTGTCGGATAACGACCAAAATAATAGAGGAATACTATGTACAAATTAATAAAAGGAATGTTAGTGACAGCATTCTCAGTCTTTTTGCTGACAGGCTTTTCGCAGTCTGCTTGGGCTGACGCGAAAAGTGATTATGAGAAAAAGGTGAAAGTCAACAATGACACAATCGGAGTCATTGCCGGTGTCATTAACTATGTCTGTCCAAAGTTAGTGGACTCATCACTGAATGTTTGTAATGCCAAAGATCCTGTTGGATCTGCAGTAGGTGTACAGAAAGTGATGGGTGAAATAGAGGAACTGGATGACATGGACCCCGATGAACTGATTGAGGAATTGACAGACAGAAAAGTTCTCCATGTAGATGCAGCAATGCAGTTTTATGATGCTGTAGAGCAGTTCAAACTGCATTATCCACTGCGTGCCAGTGCCAAAGAAGCTGCCGGTAAAGGCAACTGGGAAGATGCATCCAGAAGTGAGGAAATGGCCTGGCAGTATTTAGTAAAAACCGCCAGCCGTGGAATCTTTGCCAAGAAAATGGTGGACGGAGAATAATCATAAATTTGCGCATTAGAGCGCTTATTTTTCACCTGAGCCAAGAGAGAACAATATTTTCTCTTGGCTTTTTTATTGCGATATAACAGGAACCTATGAAACTAATTACTCGACAAAGCCTACTGTTCTTTTCCGCTTTTATCATCAGCGGAGCTTCAACTGTTTTTGCCGCTGATGAAGCAACTATTCAACGCGGTAAACAAATGTATATGAGCCTCACCTGCTTTGCCTGCCACGGACAGGAAGGCAAAGGAATGGTGCGAAAACGTGATCGAAAAAGCAAAAAGACCGGTAACTGGAAATACCGGAAAGGTGATCCTATGCCTGGTTTTGAAGCATACCCAAAATTGGCAGGTCAGAATTCAAAATATTTGTACACTCAAATGATGGATATTTTCGAAGGCAGACGTAACAACGGCATGAGCGCCGCAATGTTGGGAATTAAAATCATGATTGACAGCACCGCCAAAGAAGGTGACCTTCAGGCAGTTGCGGATTACTTATCTCAAGTCAGTAAATAAGTTCAAATATTTTAGTTGAACTAACTAAAATATTGAATTATTACAACTTATTACAATTGAATTTTGCATAATCTCTACTCTAATCAAGGAGGCGTAATGAATACGCATATAATCAAAAAGACACAGAAAAATTTAATATTAGTATTTACATTGAGCTTGTTTATTTTCAGTTCAACGGTTTTTTCGCAGACTACGGCTAAGCTGACTTCAACAGATGAATTTGGAGGAAAGTGGGGTACCAAAGTTAAAGAAGCAATTGAAGCAATGAAACTGGAAGGCAACATCGAAGACGGTGCGATAATTTATGAGGAAATTTGTCAAGCTTGTCATCAGCCAGGAGGAAACGGTGATCCAGGCGGAAACTTTCCTCAATTGGCGGGACAACACTCGACTGTTATTATTAAACAAATCGCGGACATACGGATCGGAAACCGCGACAACCCTACAATGTATCCTTTTGCGAACATTGAAGCTTTACGTGCTGCAACAGAGGATATTTTTGACGAAGAAAAGAGTGGTCCGCAGACACTATCCGATGTGTCGGCCTTCATCCAAACCCTGCCAATGTCTAGTGCAATAGTAGGAGAAGGTGGTGATTTGGAGCATGGAGGAAAAATATACAAAGAAAACTGCGTACGATGTCACGGTGATCATGGACAGGGCGATGTAAAAAATTACTATCCTGTAATTGCCGGACAAAATTACCACTATCTACTGCGCCAGTTCCGTTGGATCAAAGATGGAAAACGTCGTAATGCAAATCCGGAAATGGTCAAACAAATTTACGGCTTTTCTGAGCGGGATATGCTGGCTGTGATGGACTGGGTTTCACGTCAAACGATGATTGCTGGCGACTGGGACAGCAAGAAGTAACTTAATTACGTTTAACGACACGAATCTGATAATGATATGGAAAATAGTATTGCAGAAATTAATAAACGCCTGCGGTTGAGCCAGATTATGGCTGTCTTAGCATTGGTATTACTCGTTGGTTCATATGTAGGCGGGCCGTATTTTGAGTACAGAGATCCAGTTACGGACGAGCTTGAATTTGATGAAGAAAATTTGTCTTTTCAACCTTTTGAGTTCCTGCTGGAGGAAGACGAATATGAAGAAGTAGATGTCGCTCATGAACAAGTAGGAAATTTAGGTAATACCCTGTATGCCTACTTTCCTACAGGAGCATGGTCATATTTGATAGGATATCAGACAATGCCTGTCTGGAAAGTTTCTCTGGAAGCACCTCAATATCCAAAAGACGCTTATCCTGATGGAATTCCGGTGCTGTTCACGCTGACAGATTTCAGAGGAAAAGTTGTTGAAATGAACGTCATCAACCATTACATCGGCATGGATCCAATGGACGTTGGTGCTTTCTTTGTAAGAAAAATTGTGCCTTTTGTCTATTTTCTTTTTGCGTTAATGATAGTAGTGTTCCTTTTTTACAAAGGGCCTGGCTGGTGGATTTTGGGCTTTGTTCCAGCACTTGTTCCCTGGTACTATCTGGGTTTTTACAGTTATTGGCTGTATTGGTTTGGACACAATTTACATGAATACGGTGCGTTTGAAGTAAAACCGTTTATGCCGACTGTTATTGGTGATGGTAAAGTTGCGCAGTTTGTCACTCATTCTTATCCAAGTATTGGTTTTTATGTGTTGCTTTCAGTTTTTGTTTTATTGTTATTATCAGTACTGATTAAGCGACGCGCACTGCGTGAAGCATCTCTGGTAGGCTAAGAACAATGTATCATTCTGTTGCCTCCTTTTCGAAGTTGGTAGTGTTTTTTGTGATGTTTGCTTTTTCAGCACTGAACGTTACAGCATCAACTCTACAGGAATTGATAAATCAAACGCCAACCGGCGGCAAAGTTCCACTTGAATCCGGAACCTACTATGGTCCGGTGGTGATCGACCGCCCTCTCATCCTTGATGGAGAGGGCAAAGTTACGATCGACGGCGAGGCAAAAGGTACGGTAATACGTATAGTTGCAAACGGTGTGACTATCCGGAACATGATTATCACCGGTTCCGGAAAAAGTCACGATCAAGTCCATGCTGGAATTGCCATTACTTCCTCTCACAATATCATCCGCAACAATCGTATACATCACACATTGTTCGGCATCGATATGAAGGAATCACACGAAAATAAAATAATAGAAAACGATATTTCTTCATTTCCGGAAGATCTTGGTTTACGTGGTGACGGAATCAGGGCTTGGGCCAGTAACAATAATGTTTTCAGCAAGAATTCCATTCACGATTCCCGTGACATGATCGTCTGGTATTCCGATGGAAATCTAATTGAGTATAACAAAGGCTGGAATAACCGCTATTCTCTGCATTTCATGTACACAGGTGGAAACACTGTCCGCTACAACAATTATTGGGACAGTGCGGTTGGAATATTCTTGATGTACAGTCACGATTCTGTCCTCAGTCACAATCAAATCCGGCATGCTATCGGTACGACCGGCATGGGCATCGGGATGAAAGAAGTGGATAATATGCGTCTAATTGAAAACCGTATTGTTTACTGCACCACAGGAATTTACCTTGACCAGTCACCTTTCGATCCGCTTGAATTCAATATGATGCTCGGAAACACGGTTGCTTACAACATTCACGGAGTTGTTTTTCACAGTACACTCAAGCAGAATGTCTTTAAAGGAAACAAGTTCATCGGCAATCTGGAATCGATTACAGTTCACTCTAATGGTACTGCTAAAAATAATATCTGGGAAGCAAATTACTGGAGTGAATACGAAGGATTTGATCGTGACAATAACGGATATGGAGACACGTCTTACATTAATAAAAGTTATTTTGATCAATTATGGATGGATAATCCATGGCTGAAGTTTTATTACGCTTCTCCGGTGTTGTCAGGATTGAATCTGCTGGCAAAACTGGCACCTCTTTCTGAACCAAAACTATTGATGATTGATACAAAGCCTGTTTTTCATGAAAATGACCCTCTACTTCTGTCTGCAGAAATCCTGGATTATCAACCACCTGAAATTGATGAAGACGATCTTGACGAAGAGTGGGATGAAAATAGTTAAAAAATTTAGTTTAAAAATTATTACAAAACAACTATTCGGAAATGCAGGAATAAGACGCAGACAAGGGACTTATTCTGAGTCAGTTGGTTTATAAAAAAACATGATAAAACTCTCAAATATTAACAAATCTTTTGCTCAACATCAGGTACTGGACGAGCTGGAGCTTGAGTTGAAGATTGGTGACAGAATTGCGCTGATCGGTCAAAACGGTGCAGGAAAAACTACTTTGATCAGGACTTTGTTAGGGCAATACACAGCAGAAGGTCAACTAAGCATGTTTGGACTGAATCCGCGTCAACAGCGGATTGAAGTACTGCAGAAGATAGGTTTTGTGCCACAACATTCTCCACCGATTCAAATGAGTGTGGGAGAATTAGTTGATTTTTCCGCAGCTCTTAGTTTGACTCCGATGAAAGATGAGGTCTATGCATTAGCGGGGAAACTAGAATTTGATATAGAAGAGCAGGTGGGCAAACCCTTTTTTAAACTTTCCGGTGGTATGAAGCAGAAACTGCTGATTGCACTTGCCTTAAGCAAACGACCTGAATTTCTCATCATGGACGAACCTGCAGCAAATCTTGATCCTGCAGGCAGGAAAGCATTTTTTGATGAACTGAGTCTTCTGCCTCAAAATACGACAATGCTGCTCAGCAGCCACAGAGTTGATGAGTTGCTGCCCTTTATTAACCGTATCATTGAAATGGATTGCGGACGTATTGTGCATGATCAGCAGCTTGCAGACGAAATAAAAGCAGGTAAATCACTCGACTGCAAAATACAAATAACTGGAGAAGGTGAAGCAATCCGCAAAACTCTTGATTCATGGAAATTCAGCAACGGTTCAAACCCCGGACTCTACTCAGGAAAGCTTGCAGAAGCAGACAGGACTAAGTTTTTTATTGAAATTGCTCAGTTTTCAAAGCAGATAAAAGAGCTCAAAATGGAGGCAGAATGAGCACATTAACTCTCCCTTTAATGGGTTTTCAAAATTCGTTCATAACTACAGTAATAGCCGAAATAAGGGAATCGTTCAGGGCAAAATGGTTTTTTCTCTACACGCTCATTTTTGGCGGTGCCATCGTTATGCTGTTGGCGTTGGGGATCACAGAATCGCAGGTCTTAGGTTTCACAGGTCTGAGCCGGTTGCTGATTACCTACATTCAACTTTGCGTCGCGATTCTACCTGTATTTATTCTAATCACCACAGTCCGGACGGTAGTGGGTGACCGAGAATCAAATGTATTGGAATATATACTTTCACTACCAATTTCTCTTGGTGCATATTACTGGGGAAAGTTAACAGCACGTTTTATTATAGTTTTTATTCCAGTGCTGCTGGCCTTGAGCGGAGCAGTTTTCTGGGGAGCAGTAAAAAACCTGACTATCCCCTGGTCCATTGTCGGTTATTATTCTCTGATGCTCGCTTCACTTGCCTGGGCTTTTCTGGGTACAGGCATGTTTATCTCAACACTTGTACGCAAACAGGAGTGGGCATTAGGCTTAGCGTTTTTAGTCTGGCTGACTCTGCTGTTGTTCATTGATGTGATTTTGATTGGAGTTTTGCTGCAAAATCAGCTCATGGAAGAAGTTATCATCGGAATTGCTCTTTTGAATCCGTTGCAGGTTTTCCGCACAGGTGCAATTTTACTTTTTGATCCGGAAATGTCTCTGCTCGGACCTGCGTCTTATGTGATTCTGGATAATATGGGCTACACAGGATTTTTGTTTTACAGCATCCTTTATCCGTTAGGGCTGGGTTGGGCCTTTTCCTGGTTGGGTTATAAAATATTTAAAACAGGAGATCTAGTTTGATGAAGGACGTTTCGCCAAATTATAAAAATGTAAAATCACGTCACATTTTCCGGACTGTTGCAGGTTTGGCAGCGCTGTTGTTTTTAGTCCTGTTGTTTACGGGTTGTGAAAAAAAGAATGAAAAACAACTGCCTTCAGAGGTTGTGTGGGATCGTGATTTATGTTTGGAGTGCAGCATGGCACTCAGTGACCGGCGTTATGCCGCTCAGGTAGTGGATCATCAAGGCAAACCAAAGATGTTTGATGATATAGGCTGTGCAGTGAACTGGTTGAAAAATCAAACCTGGAAAGACAAAGCTCTTGTCTGGATACAGGATGTAAATACTGAAAAATGGATCAGTGCTAATGAAGCAAACTGGATATATGGTGATCCAAACACACCAATGGGCTACGGTTTTTCCGCGACTAAAGCAGAAGTTAAAAACTCATTGTCTTATGAAATTGTTGAAGAAATGATTCTAAACAACAAAACCTTGAGAAGTCAGCACCTTTCAAATCATAAAAAAAGTAAATGAAAAAAGCAATTACCCGCCGCTTTTTCTTTAAAAAAACGTCCACTGCAGTGATTGCCGGTGGTGCGGTTGTCTACGGAGTTGCAGGAGTTCCATTGTTGAAAAGCAAGGAGTTGCTGTTGCGTCCGCCTGGAGCATTGGATGAGGACACCTTTCTCGCAAGCTGCATCAAATGCGGACAATGTCTTCAGGTCTGTCCACCTCAGGTCATTGATTTAGCCGGGATTAGTCAAGGTTTGGGTATCGGCACACCTTTTATAGTTCCGCAACAAGGCGCATGTATTCTCTGTAAAGGCCTGCCCTGCGTACTTGCTTGTCCAACCGGTGCACTGGATCATCAGATTTCTGAAGGCAAGGAAGCAGCAATGGGTCTCGCTGTTTTGAGCAAGCCGGAAACTTGTTTAGCCAGAAAAGGTGAGAATGACATTCTCTATGAATTAAGCCGGACAACTTTTGAAACACGTTTACAAGCTCTTGCTGAAACCTTGACTAAGCTTGTTCCACGTTTAACATTTGATGAGAAAAAAACAATAAGCGCAGAGTTGGGGTTGGGAAATCTGGAGCTTTCCGGAATTCCACGCATTGTAGCGGAGATGACTCCGGAATTGTTTGCATGGTTAAAAAAATATGTTGCCGAAACAGAACAGACAAAAACCGCCTGCCGAATTTGTCTGCAAACATGCCCTATCAGTTCCGAACAACCGATTGTGTTTCAAGCTGAAAAAGAAGCGAATCCTGAAAGTAGCAAGCTCAACAGCGTAGAAAAAATGCGTCCTGTGGTCCAGCGAACCTGCGTAGGTTGTGGAGTTTGTGAAGAAAAATGCCCTACCACACCTCCTTCGATTACGATTGTTTCACGTAAAAAATGGCAGCCTCAAGCCCTGAAAGTGAAGGTGCAGGCATGAGTGAATTACTAATTAGTGACAATGAAACTGTAGAACAAGACCAAGTATCCGGAGAAAACAACGTTGCTTCCGGAACGAAAAAACTTAAAGTTAGCAAAAAATCCGCAAAAGCAAAAAAGCGAAAAGGCCCAGGACTGCGTGATGTTTCTATCCTGGAAAATCCTCATCGTAACAAATGGCGCTTAATTCGCTGGAGTTTCCTGCTCTCAGTAAATTTCTTATTTTTTGCTTCTTTTTATTTTGACGTCCAAATTCTTGAAGGCTCATTGAGTGGTTCACGATTGTTAGGATTTCACCTGGCTGACCCTTTTGCGGCACTGCAGATGATGCTGGCGAGTCAGGTTTTTAATATCAATTTAATCATCGGCACAACCACAGTCATCATCATTTACCTGCTGTTGGGAGGACGTTTCTTTTGTTCATGGGTTTGTCCATACCACATACTTGCCGAATGGGGAGAAACTCTGCATAAATATTTGCTTCACAAAAGAATTATTAAACGAAATCATGTGTTTAATGACAGGTTTAAATATTTCTTTTTCGCATTATTTCTGCTTTTATCTGCTTTTAGCGGTTACACAATTTTTGAAGTAATAAATCCAGTGGCAATTCTCAGCCGTTCTATTGTTTATGGTGCAGGACTGATTATTTTGTGGGTGGTGGCCTTGCTGCTATTTGAAATATTTTACAGCCGCAGAGCATGGTGCCGTTACTTTTGTCCGGTAGGAGTTTCTTATAATTTAATCGGCCGGATTGCACCGTTCAAAATTCATTGGAATGTTAAAAAATGTTCCAACTGCAAAAAATGTCAACGTGCCTGTATGGTACCGTGGGTGCTGAAGGAAACAGTAAATATGGGAGCCGCGGATTATGTTGTCTCCGGTGACTGCACACGCTGCGGACTGTGCCTTGATGCCTGTGAAGACGGTGCCTTGTCTTATAATATTCGTTATTTAGATAAGTTAATTTAAAGAATGAACAAAGCTCTTATGGAAAATCATCCTGAGAAAAAAGAACTTCAAAAGCGCATTTTTAAAATATTTGCAGCAGTTACTTTGCTCTTTGCAGTCTTCCTGCTGGTGGTTCTGCCATACCGTCTTTATACACGTGATGTTCAGGACATTCGTCAAAACGCGCGTGAAATTTCTGAACTGTTAAAATCAGGTCTGCTTTCGACGATGATCAATACTGGTGAAGCGGAACTGGTTAGAAGTTTAATTAACGATTTCAAAAAGAAATATGAATTTGAGTTCAGGATGGTACGTAGTCAACACGTGGAAAAGCAGCACGGCGTACTCGAAGATGAACAAGCAACAGACGAATTGTTAAAACAGGTGTTGAAAACCGGCAAGAGCAGAGATGACTGGATAGACCGTACCACCTTCCGTTTTGTCTCACCTTTCATTGCGGATGAGCGTTGTCAGGAGTGTCATGAATCAAAAGATGGAGGTATGATTGCTCCCGGACAGGTTTTGGGCGCATCCGAAATTATCTTTGACCTCTCTGCTCAAGAAAATGACTCTGTACGCTTAATTGCGGAAATCTTAATCTTACTGGTTGTTTCACTCTTTTCAATGAGTTGGGTACTCTACATGGTAATAAAAAAAGGTCTTATTGAAGGAAAAACCATCGTAGATGACGAGGAAATAAGCTAAGCTATACTTTCAGGAAATTTATAAGTCAATCTTAACTAAGCTTTTATTATTTCATTTTCATTAATTACAATGTAACTGAACCGTACACAATCTGCTGGTTGAGCTGAGTCGAAACCTGAATCAAGTCTTAATAATCCCTTCCCGTCAACAAGCTCAGGACAAGCGACGCCGTTTAGGAAACGGTTTTTAGAACGGCCATTATATTAGTGTTTAGCATAAAATTACTTTCCCGTTTTGTGCAAAATGACACGTTTTTGTTACTTTTACTAATGCCTCAAAATACTAAATTATCATGAAATTTAACATTTTACTTTTATTGTTATTAGCCGTTTTTTTCGGCTCAGTCTCAAACGCACAAGAAGCCGGAACCGCCGGAGTGTCCGGTGTTGAAAAAGAACCACTGAGGATATATGAAAACCGCGGCGGTGATTTTGAACTGATTGGTCCCGACGGTAAAGAAATTTCATCCGCAAGTTTCCGTGGAAAAGTAATTCTGATTTATTTCGGCTACACTTATTGTCCGGATGTCTGTCCTATGTCACTTTCACATCTCAAAGTTGGTATGCTGGAGCTTGCGGAACAGGCCAAAGAAGTGCAGGTTCTTTTCGTTTCCATTGACCCTGAACGGGATACTCCGGAAAAACTGAAAGATTATGTACCGTATTTTCATCCCGATTTTATCGGACTTACCGGTTCTGTCAATGATGTAGCAGAAGTAGCCAGACAGTATGGCGCACGTTATTTCAAAGAATACGTTGAATCTGTGGAAGGTTATTTCATGGCGCACACGGATGCGGTTTTTCTTGTTGATCAAGAGGGACGTTATCGGGGACGTTACAAAACTGAATGGGATATGGAAAAACTTGTTTCCGATATTCAATGGCTGCTTAATTCGGATTCCTGAAAATAATTTGAAAATGAATTTTACAGCAACCCGATCAAGCTTTTCTTTTGCTTTTAGAGCAGGAACACAGGTTTGTGTACTGTTTTTGTTGAACTGGATGGTATGGCAGCCTTTGCACAGCGTACATCATCTTGGTCCAAAGCTGATAGAAACGTCCCAATTTCAAGTCAAAGAACACGAACATCTTCATGCCGATTCATCAGTTCATAGCCACTCTGAGACTTCTTCACCTGCAGAAAAACAGCATCAGAGTCAGGCAGTAGAAGATTGCTGGTTTTTGTTCTGCAATACTTCAGCAGAACTGGATTACCTTCCAAAGCAGAGATCTTCGCTGACTAGACTGGATAGCATACTTTATAATTTTAATTATACTGAAATTGGACTACTTAATAATATTCAGCTGATTAGTGAATATTCCCCCCGTGGACCTCCCCTGTTTCTACTTCAAAACTAGTACTTAACTTTATACACCTCTCTTTTTGTACTTGATTACAATTGATATGTGTTCAGTTTTTAAGCTAAACTATTGAACCATTAAAATCTCTGAAATAAGACTGTTTTAGAGCATTTGCTGTTTGTTCATTAGGAAAATACAAAAAACAACTACAAGGAAAATTATGTTTCAAATGAAGAGTTATCTCAAAATTTTGCTGCTGCTCGGCAGTCTGTCTATACTTCTCGGTTGTACAACAACTGTAGATCAACCTCATGCAGAGATGGGACAAAAGGTTCACGTTCATGGTGCATGGGTACGCGCAGTACCACCAGTCTCTCACATGTCTGCTGCATATTTGACATTAATCAATCACGGAGATCAGGAGGATCAACTATTGTCTGTTGAAACAGAACTGGCGAAGGTTGTTGAATTACATAATGTGAAGAAATCGGACGGCATGATGTCCATGTATCCTGTGCCATTTGTACCAGTTCCGGCTGGAGGAGAACAAAATCTGAAACCAGGCAGTTATCACATTATGCTTATCAATTTAACTCAAACTCCAAAGTTAGGTGAAGAGTATGAATTAGTTTTGCATTTTAAACACGCAGGTATGGTGAAAGTTGTTGCTGCTGTTAGAGAGGGACGACCCATGAAAAAAGAGATGCATAAAGGTCCAAAGGAGAAGGGGGCAAAAAGCAATAGTTCTACTGACTCATAATAAATTAATCTTGAGTGGTATCTGAAACGTTTTAACAGGATGTTTCTTTGCCACTCCAGTTAA
>Ga0209666_1001271_pt1 | contig 19397 bp, 34 predicted proteins | sample SaaInlV_125m_DNA_FD_184679 | JGI IMG/M metagenome (GOLD analysis project Ga0209666, IMG submission 184679) | Marine microbial communities from expanding oxygen minimum zones in the Saanich Inlet - Saanich Inlet SI037_S3LV_10m_DNA (SPAdes)... | ecosystem: Environmental > Aquatic > Marine >...
ATCTTTAGAAGATGCATTATCTAAATACAAAAATTAAAATTTCTTAAAACTACATTTTTAGTGTAAAAAATTAAGATGTTATATATTATATAAATATATCATATTAACTATAAATTGTTCGCAAAAAGTTCATTACACATGTTCCTGAAATATTTTTTATGAAAAAACAAGATTTAATACAAAAACTAATAAACAAAATCAATGCAGAATCATATGTTGAAATAGGTTTAGGTTCTGGAGATATGTTTAAAAGCATAAAGTGTCCTAAAAAATATGGAATCGACCCGCAATTCGGTAATTTTGTTTTTGAAAAAGGTGCTCGATGTTCAATCCGACCAACACACGAAATGACATCTGATCAATTCTTTGAACAAAACAAAGAAACCTTTGATGTAATTTTTATTGATGGTATGCATGAATCGGAGTATGTAGAAAGAGATATTAATAATTCATTAAACGCTTTAAATGATAACGGGTTTATTATTTGTCATGATATGAGCCCTACATCAAAAAATATGCAAATTGTCCCACGCATACAGCCCCAATGGACTGGTGATTGCTGGAAAGCTTGGGTTAAAATTAGATCCACAAACCCAAATATCAACATGTTTGTTGTAGATACAGATTATGGTTGCGGGGTTATACAAAAAGGTTCGCAAAAATTATTAGATTTGCAGGGTCAAGAATTAACTTATGAAAATTTAGATAAGAATAGGGAAGAGTGGTTAAATTTAATTAGTGTCAATAAATTCCTGAATTTTCTATGAAAAATGAGTCATTTTAAAGTAGGAATTATTGGACATGGTTTTGTGGGAGAAGCTCAATCATTTGCATTCTCACCAATATCCGAAATCCATGTATATGATATTGACCCATTAAAATCAAACTCTACATTAGAACAAGTATACGAATGTGATTTTGTGTTTGTGGCAGTGCCAACCCCAATGTACAAAAATGGGGAACAAGATTTGTCATATATTGAAGATGTATTTTCAAAAGTGCAACCAGGGCCCATCTACATTATTAAATCCACAGTAATTCCAGGCACCACCACTAAATTAATTGATCAATATGCAAACTTAGATATCATTTTTTGCCCTGAATTTTTAACTCAACGCACAGCCAAGTTAGATATGTTAACTCAGGCGCGTATTATCTTTGGAGGTGATCCTAGGTTAACTAAAAGAGTAGAAGAACTTTTTGCGGCTCGATTCATGAATCGCAACATCATTCATACAGATTCAACAACCGCTGAATTAATCAAGTATATGAATAACAGCTTCTTCGCCACTAAAACATCAATAATGAATGAATTTAAAAGACTTTCCGATGCATTGGGCGCTAATTGGGAAGATGCGCTTTACGGTTTTGTATCTGATTGTAGGATAGGAGATAGTCATTTACATGTGCCAGGTCCAGATGGTAAACCAGGATACGGTGGCGTTTGTTTTCCAAAAGACGTAAATGCAATTACAAATTTAGGGAGGCAATTAGGCGTTCCACTTAATACAATTGAAGCTGGATGGAAAACTAATCTTGAAGTGCGACCTGAACAAGATTGGTGCGATCTAGGCGAAGGTAAAACGCTAACTTTAAATAAAAATGAATAAAAATAATTTAAACGATTGGTCTATTTCAGAAGAAATGTTTAAATGGATCCGCAACAACATAAAAGAAGGTAGCACAATTATTGAATTTGGCAGTGGCTTGGGCACGATTGAACTAACTAAACACTACACAGTATACTCAGTTGAGCAAGACGAGAGATGGATTGGAAAAGCTCCTGATTCTAATTATATTCATGCTCCAATATCAAATGGCTGGTATGATCCACATGCAGTATTCAACAACCTTCCAACTGATTATCAACTTATTATAGTTGATGGACCTGCAGGGTCTCGTAACAGAACAGGTATTAGAAACTATTGGGATAAATTTAACTTAAATGCACCCATCATCATGGATGATACGCATCGAAACGCTGAACTCAATTTTGCAACCGAAACAGCTATTTTGTTAAACAAGCAAATTACAATTATCCCAGGTCATCAAAAATCATTCGCATTAATAAAATAAAATATGAATAAAGTTCTAGCAGTACTAGTAAACTATGGAGATGGGCAGCTAAATTACCTTGAGCAGGTAGTTAATTCTCTTAAGAGTTTTAAAAAGTATGAAGTTACAGTTATAGTAAACTCCAACATTCCTTTAGATATTAAAGGTATTGACCACATAAATGTAATTAAACTAAAAAACTATCAATTACTTCCTTTGACATGCAGGCGGGTATTATGGGACCACAGAGAAGACTTTGATATTTTTATTTTTGGAGAGAATGATCACTTATTTTTAGAACATCACATCGATAGGCATTTAGAATATATAGAGATTTTACCCAAAAACAGAATATCAGGATTAATTCAGCATGAAGATAACCAATCAGTAAGATACTATCCAGCATACCACGGTCGTTATGGTTGGGATTATAACTCTGTAGAAGACTATAGTGGCAAGAAATTCGCGCATTTTACAAACATTCACCAAGCTAGTTTCATTATCACTCAAGAACAATTATTCAGAATAGGGCAGATGCATGATTTTACTCAGTTCTTTGGGGATTCACACTACAGCTTGAAGTGTAAAGTTAACACAGACATATATCAGTTTTGTGATATGCAGAAAGTTATTTGTATTAGCGACTTTAAAGATAATGTAATACATCACTTACCAGATAAGTATATCGACCATTCTCTGAAGATAAAATCAGACAAAGAAATGCAAGATGATTTATTAAATTTATTAAACAAATAGATTTTTTACTACACATTAAAACAAGTTTTGTTGCGGACAGCTTTTGGAGAAAATTTTAAAAAGTATTGACTAGAATAAAAAAATTCTTTATAATAGTTTCATGCAAGCATTAATATTAGCGGCTGGTAGTGGTACCCGCTTAGGTTCATTAACTAAAGAACAAACTAAATGCATGGTCGAAGTTTGCGGAGAGACTTTGATTGAAAGATCTTTACGAGCTATAATAAATGCTGGAATAAAAAAAATCTTTATTGTTGACGGTTTTAAGTCTGCAGGTTTAAGGTCGCATGTTAAATCAAAATTCCCAAATCAAGATATTCAATTCATTCACAACGAAGATTACCATTGTACGAACAATATATATTCACTGTTTATCGCCAGCCATGTTTTACTCCAAGATGACACCTTATTATTAGAGAGCGATTTAATTTACGACTCTGATATTTTACAATCTGTATTAAATGACCCTAGGGAAGATTTAGCCGTGGTAGACAAGTTTAAAAATTGGCATGACGGAACCGTAGTAACACTTGATGATTCAGATTGTATTCGCTCTTTTATACCAAAATCAGAATTTAAATTTAAAGATTTATTACAGTATTACAAAACTGTTAATATTTATAAATTCTCTAAAACCTTTTTTCAAAATGCTTATTATCCCTTTTTGAAAGCTTATTGCAACACTATAGGGATGAGCGAGTACTACGAAGAAGTCTTGCGGGTTTTAGCTTTGATAAGAAATAAGAGTTTAGGAGCTTTCGTATTACAAGATAATTCTTGGTATGAAATTGACACAGCAGAAGATTTGGCTAACGCTGAAGTTCTTTTCTCAGACCCAGTAACTCAGTATAATCTTCTTTCTAAAAGATATGGTGGATACTGGAGGTACAGTGGATTAATTGATTTCTGTTTTTTGGTAAACCCGTTTTTCCCAAATAAAAATTTTAATGATGAATTTAAATTTTATTCCTCTCAACTAATGGGTTCTTACCCTTCTGGGCAAGACTCTCAATGTATATTGGGAGCCAAAATGCTCAATATTGAGCCTGATCAAATTGTTGTTGGCAATGGTTCTGCCGAGTTAATAAAAACATTACCACGGGTATTAGGTGGCAACTTCGCTTTGTTTAAACCCACTTTTGAAGAATACACCTCTGTTTTTAAAAACCTTACAACTGAATTTCCTAAAAATAAAGGTTTTCGTTATGAAAAACAAGATATTCTTGCCTTATCAAAAGATAAAGATGGTTTTATATTAATCAATCCAGACAATCCTTCTGGAAATTTTATATCTCGAAGTGATATTCTTTATATATTAGATGTGTTCAAAACGAAAAATCAAACCTTAATTTTAGATGAATCTTTCTTAGATTTCAACGAACTTGGAGTCAAAGAGTCTGTATGCGATTTAGATACTATAAATAATTATCCTAATTTAATTATTATTAAAAGTATTGGCAAGAGTTATGGTATTGGGGGTTTACGATTGGGTTTTCTAGTAAGTTCTAATGCTGATTTAGTAAAAAAAGTAAAATCTAAAATCCCAATTTGGAATGTTAATTCTTTTTCGGAATTTTTTATGGAAATCATTGGGAAATATAAAAAAGGATATACATCCAGCTGCAATAATCTAATTAAATCCAGATTACTACTACGCAAAGAATTAAATAAAATTTCTTATATTGAATGCTACCCATCTGAAGCTAATTATTTACTTTGCAAATTGAACAATACAAATGCTTTAGACTTGGCTGTTTTTTTATATTCCAAACATAAAATTTTAATAAAAGATTGTTCGAAAAAATGCGGCAATTTTGATCAATATATTAGAGTTGCCGTCAGAGACTTCGAGGATAATCAAAAATTAATTCAAGCTTTAAAACAATACAAAATATGAGAAGTCAAAACTGGTTAAAAATATGGCAAAAAAAAGGTCTGAACAAAACAGAAGATCAACATGTACTAGATGGTTGGGATTTAAATAGCGAAAAAGAGTATAGAGAAATTGCATATTCTTGTTTATCTGAAAATGAAAATTTTTTGCGAGAACCGAATTTAAAAACGGTTGAATTTGGCTGTGGTTCTGGAGCTTTCATTTCTGCATTACAAGCTGAGTTTTCAAATTTAGAAATTGAAGGTTTGGATTATTCTGAAAATTTAATCAATGCGGCTCGAGAAAAAAATCAATCTGTAGATTTTAATGTCCTAGACATGAATTCCCCAATCGAAGATTGGTTAAAAGTTTTAAATTATAAAAAGTATGATGTGATATTTAGTTTTGGAACGTTATTGTATTTTAACTCAGAGGGTGAAATCCAGTCGGTTTTAGAAAAAATGACTTCGATCTTGTCAAGTAAAGGCCTTATTATACTTGGTGAGGTCAACGATTTAGAAAATCAAATAAAATCTAAAAATGTTCGCAAGGAATCACTTAAGAATCGAGAGGAAACAGATCCTAATCTGGTTTTAGATCAATTATATTTATCAAAAAAAATGTTTTTAAATTTTGCGATAAAAAATAATTTCACTTGCAAAATCTTACCTCTTCCTTCTTGGTATCCTGCGAGTGAGTATCGATACCATGTAACCCTAAAAAAGCGAAGCTGATTTTATGTACATTATACTAGGAAAAAACGGATACATAGCAGAAGCTATCATTAAAGAATTGAAGTCGCGCAATTTACCTCATATTGCTCTTAGTCGCACAGATGTAGACTATACAAATATGCAAATTCTCGACAAATGGCTGTCAAATAATGCCTACAAAAAAACAGTTGCACATCATAATGTTTCTGTAATCAATTGTGCGGGGTACATCGGCAAACCAAACGTCGATGCTTGCGAGCTAAATAAAGCAGATACGGTTGAAGGCAATGTAATATTGCCCGCAATGCTTTCGCAACTTTGCGCAAATAAAGGTTATTTGTACACTCACATTTCTTCTGGTTGCATTTATGGTGGATACCCTAAAGATTTCACCGAAGAAGATGGTCCTAATTTTGACTTTCAAAATGGCAGTTTTTATAGTGGCACAAAAGCCCTCGCGGAGAAAATTGTGAAGCAAAACAATCTAAATAGTTATATTTTCAGGCTACGCATACCATTTGATGAATTTGAGTCTCCACGCAACTATTTAACTAAGCTATTAACTTACGATAAATTATTAGATGCTCGCAATTCGCTTTCTCATCGTTCGGATTTCGCAAAATATACAATCGATTTAATCGAGCAAAAAGTTCCATTTGGTATTTACAATGTGACAAATAAAGGTAGTGTTACCACTAAAGAAGTCGTTGCATTAATGAAAGAGCACTTAAACCCAAATAAAGAGTTCAAATTTTTTAGCAAGTTAGACAATTTTATGCAAGAAGTTACCGCTCCTCGCTCAAATTGTGTTCTCGATACATCTAAAATTGAACAGTATATTCCTATTAGGACTACTCAAGAAGCTCTTGAAGATGCTTTATCTAAATATGTGATTTGAGTGTAATATAATGCGTGGAGCTTTGCAATAATACACCAGCAATAAAATGTTTTTTACGCAGAGAATTTGTCTCTGAGTCTGAGGATATACCTGATCATTTAAATTGTGTAATCTTCGGCGTTCATACAATCAAAAATCAAGCCATGACTTTTGTAGCTATGATTGAAAACGGCGCAGTATATACAAAGCTACCGCTACATGCTTTTTGTTGGCTCAAAGAAGCCCCACAGAGAGGTTTGTCATTCTTAATGACTTACGACTCATTTAGTTACTCTAATAGTGTTATAGAGTACGATTATTTGCGTTATATGAATTGTAAGTTTTTTGATGAAAATAAAGAATTTCATCATGGTCAATATATGTTTACCTTAGAACCTTATGGCTCAGATCGCGCAGAAGACCCAAAGTTTTACAAACCATTTCATTTTATAAAATTAAACGAGGGCAATTTTGCCGCGCAACCAACAAATAAGATCATATGGGATGACCATATAGTAAATGATAGTGTAAAATTTATACCTAAGCCTAATACGGAAATTTATAATGTAGAATGAAAATAAAAGAGTGTAATAGTATTAAAAGAATATAAATATTAAATGATCACTAATTTATTAAGGGTATACACTCCACCATTACCCAAGACAAGGTACGGAAACAATCAAGACGGAGGTTATGTTGGGGTTAAAATACCAACCGATATTTTATTATCAGGTGGAATAGGTGCAAATATTTCATTTGAGTTAGATTTTGTTAAAGTGAACGATGTGAATGCAGTTTGCGTGGATTCTTTATTTGGCAATGGTAACTTTACTGATATGAAGGATTTTATAAACAAAAATCAATTCAAAAACGATCCTTATATTTCAAAGTTGCAATTCATAAATAAACTCGTTGGCAAAAAAGAAAACGATAAATCCACAAACTACTCCAATTTTTTAAAAGAATTTAATGACATCACTTTAAAACTTGACATTGAAGGTGCGGAATTTGATTACATTAATTCATTATCCAATAAACAGTTAAACAAAATAAACCAAATTTTTCTTGAAGTGCATTGGCTGGATAAATTAAATGATTTTTCTTTCTTTGAAAAATTAAACCAGCACCATATATTGATTCACGCTCATGGGAATAATTGCGGTCTTCAAGTTGCTGAAAGAGATAAATTCTTCAGTTGTAATGGTGTTCTTATCCCCAAAGTCTTGGAACTTACTTATTTGAATAAAAAGTTTTTCAGTGATAAATTTACATTAAACAAAGAAACGCTTCCTACATCACTAGATTTTCCAAACCAGCCTTTACTGAGTGAAATATCGTTAAATTATCCTCCTTTTGTAAACAAATGAAAAGCAATATTTCAAGAATACAAATCGTGGGAGATATTCACTCTGGTACTAGGTAGCTATATCACTTATCAGAATTTATTATTAATAATCAAGCATCATGAAAACATCAATAATCACAATAACATACGATAAAGAACTTGAGTATTTAAAATATAACCTCAAGTCTATTCAAAAATTCTGTCATGGATACCATGAGAATATTGTAGTGATAGATGATCATGAAAATGATTGTGTAGAGACTCAAAAATATCTTGAATCAATAGGTCAAAAATATTTTATTAATAGTGAAGCAAAAAAAATTAAACAAGGTTACATACGGCAACAATATATTAAATTATTTTCCGAGCAATATGTATCAAGTGATACGGATTATATTTGCCATGTTGATACTGACAATATCTTTACAGATCATCACGACTCATCAGTCTACTTTAATGATATCAAACCAATTCTTGGTATTCAAAAATGGTCCGAAATGCCAAACACTATTTTTAAAACTTACACAGATCAAACAATGGAATACGAATCAGATTATAATTTCATGAGAAGAATGCCACTTGTGTATAACTTTGATTTATTTCCAAGATTAAGAGAATACATTATCAATCTAAAGGGTAAACTAATAGATTACTTGAATACACTAGAAACAATCAGTGAATATAATTTGTTAGGAGCATTTGCATATAAGTTTCATAGAGAGTCTTTTTATTGGGTGGATGTTGTCAACTCTAATGCAGAATGGAATTTAACGAACTCTCTTGTTCCTTGTACTCAGTATAGTTCGCGAGCTAATAATCCTCGATATGTGGATATTTCTAAATTTAAAGAGTTATTAAATTAAAATGAAAATATTTTATGACCATGTTATTTCTAAACAAGCTGATACAGACTTTAATTATACTCTTATTTCTGCTTGGGTTGATAGTGGTGAAGAAGATGAAGCCTTATCTGCGGGCTGGCTACCTACATATTTTTATACTGACGATTGTGAATTTGCGAAAGAGAGTGAGGCAAATAAACGTCAAATTTGGTGTCAATTAAGAAGCACAAGAATCGATTGCGAAAAGTTTCGCGCGAAAAGCAAGCATTTAAAAGCATTAAAATTAGAAAATTTTAAGTATCAAATAATAGAACAAAAAGACATATATGGAGACTTGAATGCTCTATCTACCCTTTATCAAATATACAATAAATATGTAACCTACAAAAACTACAAAGATATACTAGATAAAGATGGTTTCATTAAACACATAATTAATGATAGTAGTCATTTTATTTTATTTATGATTGATGATCGAATCGTAGCTTGTACCGCAATGCAACAATTTGGCAATAGTTTCGTTTCGGGCTTGTTTTTTTGGGACTATGCAAATAAAGAGCTATCATTAGGCAATTTATCCAATCATCTTGAAGTTGAACTTTCAAGAGAGTATGGCTTCAAATACTTATATATCGGAGTGTATAGCGAAATACCTTCTCAATACAAATCGTACATTAAAGGAGTGCAAGTTTGGACGGGAAGAAAATGGATGTCAAATAAACGACAATTAATAAATATTGCACAGAACGATTCTAGTAGCAATACGTTAGAAGATTTTGTAGATTATGATAAATTTCAAAGATTATTAGAGTTTTAACATGAAAAAATTATGGTTAATATGGGCTCGCACACTAGATCACAGAGTTGGTAGGGCGGACGATGATCAGCCAGACATCCCCATTCTTTCCTTAAAAGACGCTCGGATAAGTCTGATCTTAAGAACGTTTATAGTCGTTCTAAATGTAGTGACTTGCTTTTTTATTATAGCTAATGCTATTCGGCATTGGTAATCCCACTTGAAATTGTAAATTAATTATTTAATATATATAAATATACATGAGTGAAGACAAAAAAGAAATTAAATGGGAAGAAGTAGCTGATGTAGATACTTTGAAGTTATATTTAATTCAAATATTTGGGGAAGACAACTTATATGACGAACTTTGGCAGGATGCTATTCCCGCCATGCATGAAAATAAAAAGAAATTAAATTTAAAAAAGAATAAAATGCCTGACCAACCACTCTGTCAGTTAAAGCATAAAAAACGAAATAAATAAAAAATTTTTATACCCGATAAGACTTATGAAAAAATACGATTTAATTGATCTAGAAATCTTAAAATTCCTGCCTAATCCCAGTAAAGGCGCTTATGAAATTAAAGTAAAAATTCCCGAGTTTACATTTTTAGGAGTCAAGGAGCAACCTGATTTTGCTAATGCTTATATTAGTTTTTATCCAAAAAATAAAATCATTGAATTAAAAAGTTTAAAGCAATATGTATTTCATTTAAGAGATATAGTAGTATCCTATGAAAGATTAATTAATATATTTTATGATCATTTAGTAGATGTTTATGACCCCGACAGACTTCGTTTAGTTATGGTATTTAATCCCAGGGGTGGAATTTCCTCTAAATTAACCATTGATTCTGATTGGTCTGCGAGGGGCGGGGGAGAAAAATACAAAGATTGGACTGACAAGTCAGAGGAGTGGAACGTTGTTATGTAATGGATGAAAAAAAATTACCTGACAATGTTGCGCCAAACCCTCACTCTTTACCTTATGGTAGCAATTTGGGGGCTCCTGCTATTAAGCCCGACCATAGTCTGGGTGGCTGGAAAATTGGAGCGGTGCATCGAGCAAATAAGCACTATAATGAGCGATTCAACGAATTAAAAAAAGAGCTTGAAAACTTATATAGTGAATACAAGTGGAATGAAATAATATTTAATGCCGAAATGCGTTTTAAGCCTGTTATCGGCAAAAATTATCATTTATACAAAAAAGATGATGGAAAGTGTTTCATGAGCCTCTTTGCTCCAAACGAGTGCAGTTGGTCTTATAAACATGAAGGTAGTTTTAGATTAAATTATGACAATCGCTGGGAACTAATCAATGTATAACGATGGTGTAAATAATGATTTTGAATTAGCTCATCAAAAAGGGCTACGTCGAGGTTTTGACCTTGGTTGGAGCTATAAAGGTCGCTTTGATCGTAACATTATTGAAGACGAAATAAATAAACTGCAATCTCAATACAAAATAAATAAAAGTAAAATTCTATTAAACCAAATAAAGCTTTTAAAACAATTAATTAATAAGTTAAAAAATCATCAAAGCAATAGAGAAAATATCTCAATAAATTTTTGGTAGATTTTATTATTGCAAATAAGGGGTTTATAATATATAATATAATACATATGAATAATATCACAATATCAACAAAAAAAATAAGATTAAATAAACATTTACAAGAAATATGCCAATCTAAAAGCGATAGATTATTTAATCATTCAAATGATATAATAAGTTTAAATATTGAACTTGAAAAAGATCCTCGTTCCTCCACTCACGAATCAGAGTTTTTAGCGAAAGGTCATTTATTAACCAAAGGAAAGTCAACCAACTTAAAGGCTTCTAGCGACAATATTTACAAATCTATTGATTTATTAATTCATAAATTAGACCGCTCTTTGCGTAGACATAATCGTCTCACAAAAGTAAAACGCAGGCAAGATTTAAACAAATAAAGCTCAATGAAAAGCATTGATGAATCTATTAGACCTTGGGGTCATTACGAAATACTTCTTGATAACGATCATTGTAAAGTTAAAAGAATTTTTGTAAAACCAAATCAACGATTAAGCTATCAGTATCATCACCACAGGCAAGAGGCTTGGACTATTGTCCAAGGGATTGCTAGGGTTACCCAAAATGGCATTGATAGAGATTACCAAGTTGGCGAAACTGCATTAATAGCCCTTGGCGACAAACATCGCATGGCTAATCCTAGCGATTCAGAAGATATGGTGCTGATTGAAGTTCAGACAGGAACTTATTTCGGAGAAGACGATATTGTTAGGATAGAAGATGATTATAATAGAAGCTAGTTAGACTTCCATTGCTTTGCAAATTTCTATACCGCCACCTGTAATTTTTCGCTTACCATCTATTTCAATCAAGCTTTTGTGCAACAAATAAAGCTCGTGATCTCGTTGTAGGGCGGTTTTACTCATGCCTATTTTTGCCGCCAAACCTGTTAAAGTTGCTGACCCACAATTATTTAATACCTCTAATATTTGCTTCTCTGTATGAGTTATGCCTAGTGGTAATATACCCACTTGATCAGACAAATCTTCAAAATGCTCTAGCTCAAATATAGAGATATTTTTTGCTCCACAATACAAATCTATTTCTTTGGCTCTTTTTACCGCACTACGAGCGTTACCTCTAATTGTTGTAGATATTTTTTGAATACAATCATCTGCAAAGCAAATATGGGGAACGCATAATTTCACAATATCTGCTAGTTCTTGTTGATTATATCTCTCAAAATCCACTGCGGTTAGCCTGTCTTTGAGTGGTGGGAAAATTTTATCAGTTTCTGTTGTGGCAAATATGAAGGTTTGTTGTTTAAAATTAAAATCGAACCTCATCTCGTTCCACTCAAAAGATTTTTTGTGATTCTTTTCGGTGTTAAATATTGTAAGAAATGCCATTGTCAAATCGAGCGGTAGAGCATGGCATTCGTCAAATAATATTGTAATTTCATTTTCAGAAATAAGAGGTAAAAATATTTGCTCAAAGAATTGTTCGTTATTTTTAATTGTTGAGCAGTTAAGCTCCAAGAAAGCTCTTCTATCTCCATCTTGGTTGTATAAATTTTTAGCAAATGCTTTTGCGAATTCTGTCTTGCCTAATCCTTTTGCTCCCGACATGAGTAAAAAAGGAGCTTGTGATGTCTTGTGAAATGCGTCTAAGTAAAACGAAAGTTTTTTCTTAACTGCGTTTTGCCCTACTAAGTGAGAAAAGTAATTATTATTCATGGTCAAATTTGGTTAGAGTGTATTCAATTTTTTCTTCAATGGTATCATGATGACATGGTTCATTCGTTGAGTCAAGATTATATTCTTCCTCGAACTCCTCTCCCATTATCACCTCTAACCATTTCCTAGAAACAGGTATTTTTGTTTTACGACCAACCCAATCAGCTAGGTCTTCGTATTTAATGTTAATATATGGGGTATATCCTTTGGGTCTGCCTCTTTTCATAATAAACCTAGACTACTTTGAAGCTCGCCTAAAGTCAAATCTTTTTTTATTTGTTGACAAAATTTGTTTTTTTTGACAATATTTATTGTATGACAACTATACTAGGCTTAACCTGCATTAGCGAACAACTCAAAGATAAAGATAAGAAAGAATACTCTTTCCGCACTATGACTCGCAAGAGATTTAATGATTTGTGTAATACAGAAGGTAGAGATGAAGCAATTAAAGAGTTATCTAATAGAATTTTGCATAATGTTGTTGTTACTGAATCTATTGTCGGTCATTGTGCTAAGTCAAATATCGGGCATTATCGTGTTAGCTCTGCTCTTTTTCCTCTCGTTACCGATGAAACTTTGGAGATTTCTCTTGACGAGTTGCCCGATATTGAGCAAATTCAAGAAGAATTACAACAGGTAGGCGATACTGCTAGAGAACATGGTGTTAGTATGGGTTCACACCCCGATCAATTCAATGTTCTTGCGTCCACTAATCCCGATGCGGTTCGTAGAACTATTGGCGAACTTAATATGCAAGCTAGTGTGTTAGATATGATGGGGTTGCCCCAAGATCATACCGCTCCAATGAACATTCACATTAACTATAGCCCCAAAGATGATGAAAAACTAGAAGATGTGGCAGAAAGATTTTATAGTAATCTAATGAAATGCGATTCGGGTGTTTACAATCGTCTTACTATTGAGAACGAAGATAAGGGGTTCTTTAATGTAGATAATTGTATTAAATTTAGCGACTATTTATTTGAAACATTTCAAGCCCCTATCCCTGTCTGTTATGACAATTTACATGATTTCTGCAATCCATCAGAAGATCATAGTGTCACATTTCAAGCTGAACGTTGTGCATATACATGGGTAAATCAAGGTGATGGTGAAGATAGCTTTCTTGCTCCTGTTTTTCATTGGTCAGAAGGTAAACCCGAAAAACCTCGCGCTCATGCAGATTATTTTGCTCTTGGAAATTTTCCTCCATGTATTGCCATTGAAACAGACAAACCTGCCAAGTGGGAATGTGAAGTAAAAGGCAAAGACAAAGCCATTGCATTGTTGCGCAAAAATATATTTGACAATTCATCATCCTTAGTTTAAGTTGTTTACATGAAACATCTTTTTAAAGTCGGAGATCACATCAAAGAAAAATCATTACGTATCAAAAAGCGAATTGGTGAAATTCTAAATATCAGAGAAGATAGTAAAACTAATCCCACATTTGAATGTATGCTCGTTCATCATAAGACGTTAGAACCTATTAAAGATGCTTTCGGTGGACATAAAATTTTCAATGCGAAAAAAGATAAGTGCAAATACTACATTCCTCGCAATAAATTATTCGCAAAGAAACCTTTTGGCATTAGTTCTTATATTTCTTACAAAAATAAATACGGCAGAATTATTTGTTATTTAAATAGAGAAGATGGATTGTATCCACATTCTTATGATATGCGCCGACATAATGGAAAAGACTTGTTAGAGTGTATTGAGGTTAAACCTGTTGGTTTGGCTAGAGTCACAAATGATTCGGGTGAACCAAAAATTTTTGTCGCTGATCCACATCATTGTAAGGTTGTAGATGTCATCGTTGATGAAGAAGATGGAAAAACGAAATTAAATGTTGACAAACCTTAAAACCTCATTTAATGTATGGATATGATCGCTACTAAAAATATAGAAATCATTGATGGCAACTTATTAAAGATGCACTTTCATGGGTTTGATTGCATTGCTCATTCTTGTAATACCCATAATGTCATGGGTGCAGGTATTGCGCGAGACATTAAACACACTTACCCCGAAGCATACTCTGCTGATTGTCATGCAATGATGGAAGGCAAAAATGTTTTGGGAAACTTTAGTTTTGCTTGGACAGATGCTACCCAAACGAAAGGCGTATATAATATGTATACGCAAGATAAAATTGGGGGCAAACGAGCAGTTAATTACGAGGCATTCTATGTTGCACTAGAAAATGTCGCAGATCATATCGAATGGCAAAGTAAGCACGATGACGAAGAGAAGGTTTTAGGCTTGCCCTACGGCATTTCTTGCGGTCTTGCGGGTGGAAGCAAAAGAATTATCAATACAATGATCCACGAAATTTTAGTTGACAGATCGTTTAAAACATATATAGTTAAATACCATGAATAAATTAGAAGAAGCAATGGGCAATTTAAATAACATCCAAGACGACATTGATGCAGTCATCTATGCGATTGGAGATTCTCCCCAACAATATACAGAAGACGAGTTGCTAAATATGTTGATGGGCATGAGTCAACTTCACCAAACTTGGTACGACAAGTTATGGGTTGAGTACGAGAACTTCAAGCGAGAACATCGAGCGTTTGATGAAGACGATATGTTCGATCAAAATTACCACAAAATAAAGAGGGGGAAATAAATATGCAAGCGTGTACAGAGCTAGAGCAAAAATATAAAGATCAAATACTAGAAAAGTTTTTAGATCACGCCAAAAAAGTCGAGGCAGATCACGATGTTAAAACTGATGGTGATAATACTGATTATTGGAATAGTATTAAATTAGATGATGGTAGTTTTGTTGATTTTAATTTTCACATGATGTCAGAATGGGATGACCTCGACCGAACTTGGACTTGCGAAGTTTACTCCGTTGATCTACCAACAGAAAATAATGAATATTATTCTATAAATACGGAACATACATTGTTGTTAGCTTTTTATCACCCCGAATCAGATAAATTGGAAATAGAAAAATGATATGAAATTTTTCATTAAATATCTTGTGGTTTTAGTTTTGGTTATTTGGTTTTTACTTTTAATGAGTTGCGGGCGTAACCTAAAAGAATGTTTAACTTATAACGAAGAGCCTTTTATTCACACTTGCCCCCAAGAAGGGCATGGTGATTGTCCAATATGCAAGAATTAGTGTATTTTATATGAAACACATATTAATTCAGATTCTTGAAAATTTTATTCGAGCTTTTTCTTATAATAATTATACCCTTGTTGAGTGTTTGGTTATTTTGGTTTTGACAGGTTTATTAATTTATAGTATTTTATAGATTATGGAAAAATTAATTCAATCGGTTACTCAATGGCATAAAGATCGCAATTTAATTGAAGGCTCTGACGATAAAAGTCAAACCTTAAAGTTATTGCAAGAATTAGGTGAATTATCTGATTCTGTATGCAAAGAACGTCCAATACTAGATGATATTGGTGATATGTTGGTTGTTATGATTAATATATGTGCAAGAAATAATATCACCCTTGAAGAATGCCTTAAAGTTGCTTATGAGGACATAAAAGATCGTAAAGGTAAAATGATTGATGGTGTTTTTGTGAAGGAAGGGGATTAAATTTTATTATGTTTTGTGTTGACAGGGTTGATTGTTTACTCTATGTTTTAATTTTTTTCTTCGCTTCCCCCAAAAAATGTGCTATACTAATTAAACATGAATACAAAAACAAATATAAATACTAAATGTCGCGTTAATACTTTTTTGACTTGTGATGCGGTTCACGTTGATCCTGCCACAGGAAAACATACAATACTAGGAATTTTTTCAAGTCTACGTGGTAAAGATTTTCCTATCGTTCATCCTAAAATGGTTTGGTTTTTATCTCTATCTGAGCTAACTAAAGGCGAACATCATCTTAAAATGTCTATTGCAGACCTAACAGGCGAATTAGATACTAGAGTTATTATTGATCGACATTTCGATACTCCCGATCCATTAGTTAAAGTTAATCTTGTTAATGATATTCATCGTTTAAAGTTTGTTGAAGCTAAAAATTATTCTATTGTTGTTGAAGTTGATGATGAAATCGTTTTTGTTGATAGTTTTCCTGTTAGGGATGTAGGTGTAGATGCTGAATTAAGACTTAAAGAGCTACTAGAAGAATACGATGAAGAATACGATGATGGCAACTACGATGATGACGACTACCATGAAGAAGATGATTCTGTTTTTTAATAAATCTTGAAAATTTTGATTGACATAAACCAAATTTTTAGTTTATACTTCAACCATGAATACAAAAGTACAAAGTTGGCTCACAATTAGGCAAGAAGATGATGAAGATGCTTGGTCTACCCCCATCATGTGGCTAGATGACGAATCTGAACACGATTTATTTCCATCAAAAGACCTAAATATAGATTGGGTGGAGGACATGGATAAAGAAGGCTCTCCAATTCTAGCTCACGATAATATGTGTCGAGATATTTGCATCGAAGTATCTTCTTCGTCTCAAGGTTGGGACAAAAGACGTGCGGTTGCATATAATATTGATTTTGATTGGAATTAAATACTACTATCGTGTATCATATTGATGCATGACCTTAAATCATTTAATCTCAAAATTCGGCTACAAATCTATTTTTAATAGTATTTATTCTCGCATTCTAAAAGGTAAACCTTTATTAGAAATTCAAGATATTTCTGTTCGCTTTTCTATTTTCATTGATCAAGTCGGAAACTCTAGCTCTAGTCATGTAAGATCATCTATAATATTTAAAGATGGAGATTTTTTGTTTTGTCGAGGTGATTGCGAACCTTTAGACTTGTTTATTGGCAACAATGATTGGACTGATTTAAATTCATCGGATATAATAGATGATTCTCCTATTGCTAATGATATTTCATTGTTTTCTGATTTGTTGTGGCAAATTTTTATTAAAGTTTAATTTTTTATTTGACTTTATTTTATTTTTTTTATATCATATATAGATATGAAACTATCACTTACAATACATGGTAAAACTTATAGTGTTGAATCAGATGATTCTTTTGATGGTGCAGATGTTTACGATCTCGCAGAACAATTCAAAGGATTACTCGTTAGTGCGGGATTCCATCCATCTAACGTTGATAGTATTTTTGATTTAGACTATCAATGGTTTACTGATGAAGAAAATGAAGGTAATATGCAAGGACATATTCGAGAAAACTCAAGAGCATATGAATATCACAAACAATTAGAAAAAGAAAAAGAGGTAGAAGAATTTCAAAACAATATGTACAAAGGTAGAAAACACGAATAATGATACTAATAGAAGATGCAAACAATGAAAAATATCACATCAACCCCAAACAAGTGATATATGTAAAAGAACGTAAACACATGGGTAGGATGCAATGGAAAATTATGATGTCGAACGGAGAAGCCTTAATGACCTCTAACGAGGAAGGTGCAATGTCTATAATTGCCTCCATTAAAAGTAGAAAAAATTAAAATGGAACGAAAGGGCATCTTTATTAGCATCCCCAAAAATGCATCTCGTAGTTTATTGCGAAATATGGGTTGTCGCAACGGCATGGGCGCGAACCCTAGACTTCGTAAAAGCATTTTGTCCAAAAATTTTATTCACGACAATCATGCTAGAGCAGTTGTTTTAAAAGATAGGTATGGAGAAATTTTTGAAAAAGGACTAAAATTTTGCGTTTTAAGAAATCCCTTTGAAAGAGCGCAGAGTTGGTACTTATACCATCGAAATACCCCCCCTTGTCAGAATTTAGATTTTAACGATTGGATTTTATCTGACTGCCCCCATCATTGGGCGACAATTAATGCAACTCGATACTCGACCTTAACTAGATCAACACGATCTCTTTATAAAGATGCTGAGTATTTTTACAACCCTATACATCAACATATTTTTGTTTGCGATGACAATGATAATATATTAGTTGATGAATTTTTATTTTTAAAATCTTTAGACAAAGATATGCTTAGAATCGCCAAGGCTTTGGGGTATCCACTTTTTGGAAAACTACCTCGTGTTAACACTACCAAAAACCAACCAAAAGATAAAATACCTTTTTCCAAAGAAGCTAAAAATCATTTGCGAAAACTCTTGGCGAAAGATTTTTCTTTGTTTGATTTTGATAGGTTATTTCATAATGAAAATCATTTTAAGTAAAATTTTATATTATCTTGGCGATTTTATTAGCAAATTACTTTACTATACTCCGATATCTAAACTTTTTGCTAGGATATTGTATCCGATGTATAATAAATTAATGATTTGGAGTTCCGAGCTTGACAAAGACGGCGCAATATGGAAGAATGTAAAAGATGAATGAAGAAATAACACAAGATGTATATTTTACTAAAGGATACCAAAAAGGTTTTTCTGATGCTCAAGAATTTTTAGCACAGAAAATGAGTAAAACCATCATGGATGATCGTGATGCGGGATACGACCAAGGATTAAAAGATTGTTATAAAATTTTATCAGAGCAATTAAATGAAATGATTGATGGTTGTAGAGTTCAAGATGAATATGCTTTTAAATTAATTAAAGATAAATTATTTAACAATAAATTATGATTGACTTTTTATTTAGTTTGAATTTAAGATGGGATGCAGTCATTGCAGGTATTGTACTTGTGATTGGTTTAGGCATTAGCATATCCAATCTTTGGAATAATAATAGATAACTTTGAAAATCTACAAAACAAAAACTCAAAAATTTGATAGCAATAAATATTCTAATTGGTATTTTTGTGATCGAAGTTCTTTGTTGCATAAAAAAGGTTTACAAAGAAAAGATAAAAAACCATTACAATTTTTCGCTAGAGATATTGCTCGCCAAAAGTATGAGCAATTACCTAATGGTAGATACCATGAGTATAGCTTGACTGCGGTTAGCTATTTCAAT
>Ga0209666_1001273_pt1 | contig 19377 bp, 19 predicted proteins | sample SaaInlV_125m_DNA_FD_184679 | JGI IMG/M metagenome (GOLD analysis project Ga0209666, IMG submission 184679) | Marine microbial communities from expanding oxygen minimum zones in the Saanich Inlet - Saanich Inlet SI037_S3LV_10m_DNA (SPAdes)... | ecosystem: Environmental > Aquatic > Marine >...
TCTAAAATTGTCAGTAAGTTGAAAAACCCATTTATTCATGGGACATTAATGATTAAAAAAAATTCAATCAAAAAAATAGGTTCTTACGATGAAAATTTTTATTATGCGCAAGATTATAAACTAATTGCTGACATGTTTAAAAGTAACTTTAAATATAGAAAAATAAATAAGCCACTGTATTTATTAAATATGGAGAATAATATTTCCACTAATAAAAAGAATGAACAAGATTATTATGCCAATTGTGTTAAAAATAATAATTTACCTAATTTGAATATAGAACTCAACAAATGAAAATTTATATAAATAAATTAAAAGAAAATTGGGTTGTCGACAATGTAATTTCTGAATGGAAGGAGTTCAATGAGATAATTACAACCGATAATATCAAACAAGCAGATATAATTTGGCTAATTGCTCCCTGGACTTGGAAAAAAGAACAAAAAAAAAGATTAAAGACTAAAAAGGTTATTTGCACAATCCATCACATTGATTTTGAGAAGTTTGATGATAAAGAAAAAACAGACTTTTATAAAAGAGATGGCTATGTAGATGTTTATCATACAGTTTCATATAAAACTAAAGAACAACTGGAAACACTTACTAACAAAAATATATTTGTAATACCTTTTTGGCTTAATCAAGAAAATTTTTATGAAATTAAAAATAAGGACTACTTAAGAAAAAAGTATAACATTAGCAACTCTTCTTTTGTTGTTGGTTCCTTTCAAAGAGACACAGAAGGTAGTGACCTTATAAGTCCAAAGTTGTCAAAAGGTCCTGATCAATTCCTTAAGATAATTCTTGAAATGAGTAAAAATAATTCTAAATTGGAAGTTTTATTAACTGGTAAAAGAAGAGGCTACTTAATTGAAAATTTTACAAAAAACAATATACCATTTCACTATCACGAAATGGTGGAATACGACAAATTAAATGAATTTTATAATTTATTAGATTTGTATGTTGTCGCCTCTAGAGTTGAAGGAGGACCAAGGGCTTTATTTGAATGTGCAATTACGAGAACACCGATTATATCAACAGATGTAGGCTTTGCATCCAAACTACTTTCGCCCGATTCAATATTTGAAATGGATGGGTTTCAATTTGCTAAACCAGACGTTGAATACTCAAGAAAAAAAGTAATTCAATACAAAATTCCAGATGGATTCAGTCCATTTATAGAGATGTTTGAAGAAATTCATGAAAATTAGTATTGGAACTAATATTAAAGAGGGCCCTTGGGGTGGAGGCAATTTATTTGCAATAAACCTTAGCCAATATTTAGAAAAAAAAGGACATCTAGTAGTCAATAATTTATTAGATGACGATATAGATATGATCCTTATCACTGAACCTAGAAAAACCTCTGAATCGTCAGCATTTACACACTTAGATGTACAAAAATATATTAAATATTCAAAAAAAGATACTTTAATTGGCCATCGAATTAATGAATGTGATGAAAGGAAAAATACAAAATATGTCAATAAATATCTCATTGAGGCCAATAAAACATCAGATTTCACAATTTTTGTCAGTAAATGGTTGAAAAATTTATATACAGAACAAGGTATGGGAACCAAAGAAAAGCATGTAATTTATGCTGGGGCAAATAAAGAAATATTTAATGATACTGGATTTATACCTTGGGATAAGAAAGAAAAATTAAAAATTGTAACTCACCATTGGGGAGCAAACTGGAATAAAGGTTTTGAAACTTATGTAAAGATAGATGAATTATTAGAAGATAAATTATGGAAAAATAAAATAGAATTTATGTACATTGGAAATTTACCTAAAGGATTTACTTTTAATAATGTTAACGTTGTTAAACCACTTTCAGGAAAAGAACTATCAGCAAAGATAAAAGAGAACCATTTATATATAACAGGGTCATTGAATGAACCTTCAGGTAATCATCACATCGAAGGAGCACAGTGTGGCTTACCTGTTTTATATTTAAATAGTGGCGGAACGCCCGAATATTGTAATGATTATGGACTAATTTTTAACAAAATGAACCTAGAAGAGAAAATACTGGAAATGATGAATGATTACGGTGTATATGTTAAAAAATTAAAAGAGTATCCATTTAGTTCTCAAAAAATGTGTTCCGACTATGAAAATTTGTTTTTACATATGTTAAAAAAGAAAGAAGATGTACTTCATTCAAGATCTATAAAGTTAAAAAATAGTAGGATAGAAAAGATGTATTATGAGTTAAAAACAAAAAAAATAAAAAATGGGTAATATTTTGAATCCTCTAATCAAAAATTCAATAGCAAATATTGTTTTTTTAATAATTTTTCTTACTGGGATATTTACTAGATCTTTTCTGGGACTCAATCTTTTTTCTTTTCGTACTGGAGAGTTAGCAATTGGTTTTAGTTTTCTTCTTTCCGTTTATTTTTTAATTTATGGAAAACCAAAGCAATTTTTTAATTTTGGAAAAACACGATTTAAAATAGTTCATCAAATAATCATAATTTATTTTTTAGTTAGAATTGGAATTAATTTTTCCGACATAAACTTATACAACTTTAAAGTAAGTTCTTATATTTGGACAATAGCTTTTATCTACTTTGGATCCATAATTGCTAGCTTTTCATCAAATGGAATAATTATTAAATCTCTGATGTTCTCAATGCCACTATTTGTTTACATTTTCCATACAGGAAACTATCCAAATTTTATTATTACTTTTTTTCTGAATAATTCTGATAAATTTCAATTCATTAAAGCGTCTGATATGGTTATGTCAGTAATTGCTAGTTCTTTTTTCATAAAACAATATTCATCTAAGAAAACATTTAGTTTATTTTGGAGTTATTTTCTAATCTCATTATATCTTCCATTAGTAGCAGCTAATAGCAGAGGTGCTGTAGGTGGGCTACTATTATTTTTTATATTTAATACTATTTTTAGTTTTACTGAAATAAAACAATTGAGGTATAAATTCATTCTGTTGTTTATTGTGAGTGTAGTAGTTTTTTCAATCTCTAGTTTAAGAGTCAGTGGTGCTTCTTTTGATAGTCCCGACAATCAATCCGAATTAACCATAGTTGAGGAGATACCTTTAGCAGTAAAAAAAATTGCTGAAGAGAAAAATACCGAAGATGTTTTTCTCTCACTTTATATTCAAGATGGAAGAATTTACTCTATTGATCCTACAACCAACTGGAGATTAGATATTTGGCAAGATGTTTTTGAAGATTTAAATGATAAAAATAGACTAATTAGAGGCTATGGGTATGGCGAAATCATTCCTGTTATGACAGATCCCTCTGCTCCTGGGAGACTAGGAAGAGATGGTTTAAATGAAAATGTACATAATTACTTTGTAAATACACTTGCTAGAGGTGGTCTAATAAATTTAGCTTTATTTATTTATTTAAATGTTGAATTAATAAAACTACTGAGGGCTTCAAGTTTAAAAAACCACGCATTTACCTATATGCTCCCTTGCTTATTTATGGCTAGTGTAGACATACCCATGGAGGGAGTTCAGTTTCCTCTAATCTATTATTTTTTCATAGGATACTATTTAAGTGAGAAAACATTAATATTTAATAGGAGTGGAGAATAAAATGCAAAAAAAAGCACTTATTACAGGAATAACTGGCCAAGACGGAAGCTACTTATCAAGATTATTAATTGAAAAGGGTTATGAAGTACACGGAACAGTAAGGAGATCTTCTTCAATCAATACTGAGAGGATAGATGATATAATTTCCAGTTATTCTTCTACAGGTCAGTTTAAACTTCACTATTCGGATTTGTTAGATTCTTCTTCACTCAACACACTTGTTCAGTCTATTTCTCCAGATGAAATTTATAATTTAGCAGCCCAGTCGCATGTTATGGTTTCTTTTGAGAACCCAATGTTCACATCTCAAACAGGCACTATAGGAGCTCTATCTTTATTAGAAGCAATAAGATATTCAGATAAAGAAATAAAATTCTATCAAGCTTCATCCTCTGAAATGTACGGAGGTAAATCAATACAAACACTTAGCGAAGACTCTCCTTTTGACCCCAGAAGTCCATATGCAGTATCAAAGGTTTTTGCTCATAACATGACAAAAATGTATAGGGATTCTTATAATCTATTTTGCGTAAATGGAATTTTATTTAACCACGAATCTCCAGTGAGAGGTCAAACATTTGTTACTAGGAAGATTACACGAGCAGTTGGAAGAATCCACCTTGGTATACAGGAAAAATTAACATTAGGAAACCTTGACGCTTCAAGAGATTGGGGTTTTGCAGGCGACTATGTAGAAGGGATGTGGAAAATGTTACAAAATGAAACTCCCGATGATTGGGTTTTAGCAACAGGTGAAAGCCACACAGTTAAAGAATTTTTAAAAACAGCTTTCGGTATATTAGATCTAGATTGGGAAGAGTATGTGTTAACATCTGAAAGATATCTACGACCAAACGAAGTCGATTACCTATTAGGAGATTATTCAAAAGCTAAAAAAGGGCTTAATTGGGAGCCAAGCACAAGTTTTGAAGAACTAGTAAAAATGATGATATTGAGCGATATAGAACTTGCTAAAAGAGAAGAAGTTCTATTAAAAGAAAACCTTATTAAGCCTACTTGGGAATATCCTGTAGGTTAGTCTATATTTTTGACATACCAATCATAAGTATCTTGGATACCTTTTTCTAAAGATATATTACTTTTCCAACCAAGTTTATTAACTTTTGTTGAATCTAAAAGCTTTTTAGGATTACCATCAGGGAAAGAAGAGTTAAACTTTAAATCCCCATCATATTTTACAATTTTCTTAATCAATTTGGCTAGTTCTTTTATTGAGATTACTTCGTTACTACCAATATTTAATAGTTCATAGCTAGAATCTGTCTCTAGAAGAAAGTCGATTGCTGATGAAAGATCGTCAACATGCATAAATTCTCTTAGAGGGCTTCCGCTACCCCATATCTCCACCTCATCAGAATTGCTAATTTTACCCTTATGCATTTTATAAATTAATCCTGGAATTACATGACTATTAAATTCCTCAAATCTATCATTTGGCCCGTACAAATTTGTAGGCATGAGGTTCAAAATTTTATGTCCAAACTGTTCTTCCATTGTTTTAGCAATTTCAAGAGATGAAAGCTTTGCCATTGAATAAGGAGAATTTGTTGGTTCTAATTTTCCTGTCATTAAACTTTCCTCTGATATAGGGCTATCGGCATTTAGAGGATAAATACAGCTACTCCCTATATTCACAATTTTTACATTAGGAAAATCTACTAATGACTCAAAGATGTTCATTGATATTTTAAGATTTTCAATTATAAAACTAAATCTCTGTGTGTTGTTTGCATAAATTCCTCCAACTTTAGCTGCCGCAATTATTACTATATCTGGATTAGATTCACCAATTTTTTTTGATGTTTCTTTATATGAAAATAGATCTGTATCGTTTCTTGTTGATTCAATGACAGTATATTTATCAGATGAAGAATTAAATCTTCTAACAATTGATTTTCCAACCAATCCGTTACTTCCAAACACCAATATCTTCATGTATTAACCATAATTAAAAAAATATTATTTTCATTGCTTCTTTAAAAAAATTTAATTTTTTAGCTACATTTTTAAATTCAAGCTTGAAAGTTTTTCTTATTAAATTAAATAGATCTAACCTTCTAACTGTTCTTACCAAATGATATTTTTTTTCTGTTTCCAATGCTATTTTCTGATAAAAAGAGGCTCCTAAATTTAAACACCCTCTTATATTCCAAGGTTTATTGTTTCCTTGATAGTGAATTAATAAAGCATCTTTCTTTGTTTTCTCAAGAGAGGTTGGTAATGCTAAATCTAGAGGATAATTAAATCCAACATTTAATTCAATATAATCACCATCAATATAATTATTCAATACATCTTGATCCCAATAGTTTATTTTATCTTTTATCTCTTCAAGTCTTTCTAGAATCAGTTCACCCATCTTCCTATCAACCCATTTTTTATGATCTACAAACATCACACCGGCATTGAAATATTTTGATGAAAACATTTCAAGGTTGTTAAAGTAATTTTCATTCTCACGATTTTTATTGAATTCTGTTCTACATGCTACAACATAATCACTATTCAATAAATCTAATGTAGTTTTGCTAAATTGAGCATCAAGATTATTTATTGCAATAATATCTGCATCTAAATAAACATAGCTATCAATGTCTTGGGGAATAATTTTATCAATAAAAAGTCTGTAATAAGTAGCCTCAGAGACATGTTTATTTTCCAAATTTGGAAAAGAAAAATCTGAAAACTCAAATGGATACATGGTAATTGAAAAATCTTTAAATTTTTGCTCTAAATAAACCTTGTAATCAAAAAATGTATTCGGCTCCTTGTGTATTATATGTAAACTTATATGTGTATTTATGTTTTCTAGTAAGCTGTTAATTGAGTAAAAGAGTTGTTTGTTGTAATTTTTATCAGCTGCGTACACAAAATTATTCACAAACACTATTTTATTAACTTATTGGCTAATGGTTATGAAAATAAAAATAAATGATGATTTCATAGATAACTATTTAAATTTTTTAAATAGTTTAAAAAAAGATAATGCTTATGGATATTATCCCGTAAAAGAAGGAAATACTCATCAAGGAAAAAATATTGAATTAGGATTCAGTTGCTTTGCAATCAAAAGTTTATACATTATTGACGAGTGGAAAAATATCACAGACAACCAACAAAAAAGTTGGTTAAGTTTTATAAATAAATTTCAAAATAATGAAAATAAAAATTTTTCAGAAGCTTCCTTTATTGACACAAACTATTTAGAGAATATAACACAGTTCTCTCTCCCTAAGGAAACAAAAAGATATATTAAGAAGTTACTTTATGGAAATATAAATGTTAAATCAAAAAAAGAAGAACTACAGGAATTTATTAGAGCCGAAACTAAGCAAGCAATTTCTACCTTGTACCAAGTAGGATCTAAGAATGATAAGACTTATCATGATAAGGTATTTTCCGAACAAAATATTACAGAGTACTTAAACTCATTGAATTGGTCTAAACCATGGAATGCTGGCGCTCAGTTTTCAGCACTTTGTGTATTCTTAGAATCTCAAGAAAAGCAAAATAATTTATATTTTGAAATGAAAAAAGAATTAGTAGACTTTTCCAACAGTATTGTTGATTCTGAAACAGGTTGTTATTTTAAAAATAATATCCCAGAAAAAAATGAATTAATCAATGGAGCTATGAAGGTTTTAACTGGACTAGATTGGTTGGGAGAACCTGTACATAAACCGGATAACTTAATTGAAACTTGTTTATTAATTAAGCCAGAAGGATACGGTTGTGATATTGTCGATATAGTTTATGTTCTGTATAGGTGTAGTAAATACACGAACTATAAAAAAATAGAGATAGATTTATTTTTTCAAACCGTTGAAGAATTAATTTTCAATCATTACTTTCTAGAAGAAGGTGGTTTTTCATATTATGTCGGTAAAAGCCAACTCTATTATTACGGTTTAAATATAAGTAAAGGACTAAAGGAACCTGACATCCATGGGAGCACTTTATTGATTTGGGCGCTATCAATGATTTATGATTTTAGAGAGAACAGTAATATTAAATTTAATATACTGAGACCTTAATTATGAAGTTCAAATTTAGAAAGATTATATTAATAAATTTAGCAATATTTATATTCCTATACCTATTCTTATTTATTATTTATCCATCAAATTCATCCTATTTCGAATGTAATCAAATCGTTAAAAATAACATATTGAACTCTAATATTTCCTACTCTATACCTGTAAGTTGTGATCAAGAGCTCTATTTGATTGGTGTTTATGATTTTCAATCTATATACAAATTTGATTACAATTATCAATCGAGACCTTTATATATCCTTATCGTAAAATTTTTTTATAATGTATTGAATATTTTTTTATCAAATAGTTTGATTCACAAATTTTTGTCTTTCACCTTATCACACATATTAATTATTTCTGTAGCAGCTAAATTTTTTCTTGAGTCCTTATCGAAATTAAGAATTGATATAGATTCAAAAAAGAGTCTGATTTTAATTTTATTCTTAGCTTTATCACCTATTGTCAAGTGGGGTGTTTTTGATTCTGCTCATCAGACCTTAACTATTTTACAATTTTCAATATCTTTTTATTTTCTTGTTCATGAATTTGCTGAAAATAAAAAGATTTATTTTTACAGTTTCATATTAGGACTCTTAGCTTTATCAAATATGACTTTTGCGTTACCATTGTTTTTTCTTGTGTTACATAGATTGAAATCTATTCATGAAATCTTATTAAACTTTGGAAGTTTACTTGTTTCTTTTATTTTGTTTATTATTCCAGTTTTGTCATGGGATATTTTTATTAGCTCTATGGGATATGATCCTTATAATTCTGCACTTGAGTATTGGCATCAATTTATTTGGGTAAAAGATTACTTATTAGGAGGTTATGAAAATATTAATTTCAGCCTAGAAAATTCAGAATATTATTGTATGTCAATACCATTATTTTTAAAATGTTATTTAAATGATTTTCTAAAAACTATTTTGTATCTTTCTACAGTATTGATATTGTGTCTAATAAATTTCAAAAATATTAAATACACTCATGTAAATTTACATAAAAAAGTATTAGTGAAACTATCTTTAATTTACACGGTATCTTTTATTTTTTGGTCATTTATAGGCTGGTATCCTCCTCTTAGGTTCAATCTTTACAGCCTTGGAAGTTTTGTGACACTCTTATTCTGTTTTCAGTTTGTCTTATTAAAAGACGGAAGGATTAAAAATCTTACAGCTCTTTGTTATGTTGTTTATTTTATGTTCTTAAATCACTGGAACTATTTAGGAGTATTAAAAATAAACTACGGGATAACATTTTCCCTATTAGTAGTTTCTTTTATTATTTTTGAACTTATTTACAAAAAAAAGGACATCACAAAGTTTAATAAATCTTTTTAAAATTAAAAATTTTTATGTTATTTTGCTTTAAGAATTTCTCTAAGTCAAATGTAGTTAAAATTCCATTTTTATGTAATTTTTCATTCTGTCCTATCCATCCATATATATGTAAAGTATAAAAATTAACCTTTTCATCTATATGATTTTCTAAATCTTTTCTTATTTCTCCCAACTCATCTTCTATTCCAACAAAATCTAAATCATCATAGTAGATCAAAAACTGGTCCTTTAAACTATTTTTTATAATTAATTCAAATTCAGATCGAATTGCCTCGGGTTCATGTAGTGCATCTGAAAAAACAAAGTCAAATTTTTCTTCAAAGGATGCATTGAATTTTTGTGCATCATCTTTGCTGAGAACGCTGCCTTGAAAATATATTAAGCTATTGTTATTTTTTTGAATCTTTTTCAAGTTTTTAAAATTTGGATTTATTTCATTTATATCAAATCCCACTATGTTTGAGTTAGTTATACCGTTGTTTACTTGAAGATAGTTTTTCAGTACAGATACTCCTATTTCTAAATAATTAATGTTATTTTTGAAAAGCTTGTTTATAAGAAATATCAAAAAGTCACTGTAAGTAGGTATCTTTACTATTTCTTTTTCTAGATTAATATAAATTCTTCTTTGTACGCCGTAATCATTTTCAGAATAATGGTCTTCTGATAAAAATTTGTTTATAGTTTTCAAATAGATTCTATTTTTATGGATTATCTCAAAGAGTTCTTCGTTTCTATTTAAATAGTAGAAAATATGAAGAGACAATAATTGTAATTTGATAACGATTATGAATATTAATTTTGAAAATCTATATTTAATTAGTTCCATACATACTTAACTTAGCTAATAATAATTTTTATCTTTGTTTTACTTGTTAGAATACATGATTATGGCTTCACTCCTAATACTTGCATACAACGAAGACGAGACAATTGAGGGACTTTTAGGTAATTTATACACACATTTTGAAAATATAATTTTACTTGATGACAACAGTTCGGATTTAACTTATAAAAAATGTCAAGAATACATAAAAAAAGAAAATTTTATTTATCATAAAAACAAAAAAAATCTTGGTGCTGGTAAATCTTTTGAAGTTGGCTTAAGTATATTTAATAAATTAGATTCAGATTACCTTGTTAAAATTGATGGTGACAATCAATTCAATATTAAAGATATATTATTTTTGTCCCAAAAAGGACAGGATGAAAATTTTGATTTTATAAAGTGTGATAGATTTTGGAAAAATGGAATCAAAGGAAAAATACCTTTTGTAAGATATCTTGGCAATGCGTTAGCATCTTTATTAATCAAATTGACAACAGGTAATTGGAAAATAAATGATCCTTTAAATGGTTTATTTTTTATTTCAAAAAAGATTACATCAAATTTTACTGTAAAAAAATTATTTAAAAGATATGGATATCCATTCTATCTTATATATTATGTGATAAATATCTCTAAAGTAACTAAATTGAAAATTGGACAATATCAAAATGTTGTGACGTATGGTGATGAAAAAAGTCAGCTGAAAGCAAACACAATGTTATTCAAATTATTATATTTCACTGTGGTTTCATATTATAAAAAAATTAAAACTAAATTAAGGTTCTCAAGCTTACAATTCTCAGCTTTAATTGATATTATTTCTCAATTATTTTTGTTTCTATCTTTATATTCATTAATTAGAATTTTGTTGATTCTTGATAATTTACCAAAAGGCTCATGGTTATTTCTATCTCTGGTATCTTTACTGGTATCAATTATTCTATTATTTACATCACAGACCATTGAAAATGATATTGAAACGAATAATCTTGTAAAAATCAAAAATTATGAATTTGATTAAGAATAAAAATTTCCAAATTTTACTTCTAGCAGTACTTTTTTTATTATTTTTTAAAATTGACTTTAGGTTTGAAGAAGGAATTTATTGCTGTGGAGATGACTATGACTATTATGCGCATGCAGAAACAATATCTCTAGATTTTGATTTTGACTATTCAAATCAATTAAATGGCTATGAAGATAGAAGATTTAATTTAGATGGAAAGATAGCTCCAAAAGGTTTTGTTGGTTCAGGAGTGCTTTCAAGCCCTTTTTTATTAATTGGCAACTCAGTTGATACTTTCTTGCAAAACTATCAAAAAGACAAATATATTAAATTTATGAATTATAAACTATTAATTTATTCATTTTCTGCAGTGTCGTATATGTTTTTTACAATTTATTTATTACAGAAATGCTTAAACTTTTTGAATGTAAAAACAACATTCTTAGAATTAACATTAATATATGCAGCTTCTGGGGTTGCATACTTTGCTTTTGAAAGATTTTCTATGGCTCATGTTTATGAAACTTTTTCAATAACTTTAATAATATTTTATTCTTTTAAATATTATCTAGAAAAAAATCAGAATTTATATGCTTTTATAATCCCTATTACAATATTAATTTCATTACTAGTCAGGCTTGTAAACTACTACTCGTTGATAGTCCCGTTATTGATTTCTTATATCCTTAAGAAAAGATTTGATAAAGATTTGTATATTAATCCTTATTTTATTTTTTCTACCCTAATTTGTGTTGGGACATACTGTTTTATCTCTAAGAGTATATATGGAATAGTTACAATAAATCCACAAACTATGTATGGAACAAGTGGATTGGTTGGAGGTTTCTTTAGTAATGAAAGTTTTTTTACTTTTTTAAGTGAAAATATTAAAAATAGTCTAATAGTACTTTTTGGAAAAGAGTTTGGGATTTTATGGTTTTCGCCAATTATATTTTTTGGACTAATTTCATCTTTTTTTATAAATAAAAAAATTAATTTTTTAGCAACTATTATATTTTTACTTCCTTTTATACAGTCTTTTGGCGCTGTATTACTATGGAGATCAGCAGCTTCTTCATATGGGTTTAGATATTTATATTCTTTAGTTCCGCTATCGATTATCTACTTTTTCATGCATAATAACTTAAATCATTTTGCCTTTTTTAGAAAAACTTTAGTTATATTCAGCTTCTTTTCAATTTTTTCCATATTATTTTTTGAAACAACAATGTTAACTCAGTTATCAACAGTTGAAGAAATGAATAGTTTTGGTAGAGAGATTAAATATGTTGAACCTGAATATCTATTTGGCTACCTAGGTGCAATTTTTCAAGTAGAGAGCTACTTTAAAATATTTGTTACAAGTTTCTTAGGTGTAGCTTTATTTAAATTTACTTTCTTTTTTATCGACGTAGACAGTTTTGTTATTCTTTTAAATAAATTTAATCTTCCTACGCAAAATGAAGATTTTATTAACTATCTTTATGAAATTCAACTTGTTTCATTTTACAAAATACTTTTTATAATCCTATATTTTGTTTTACTGGCATTCTTTTTAATTCGAAAAGATAAATATAAACCAAACAAACAAGTTTTAAGGGATTAATCTTTTTGTAATTTTTGTCTTAATCTCTTAACTGCGGGCACTGATATGGATTGACTAAAGTGTAATAATAAAATGTATTAGATACCAACCTTAGCTATCGTAGTAAATCTTTAAATCTTAACAATCTCTTTTGATGCATCTTTTCTTTTAATCCAAATGCATTGAATCCAAATTGCTCTTTATTTATACTCTCTATTTTATTTTTTATATATTTTGGATGATTATCAATTGGCATTAATTTTTTGTGGTTTTTATATCTTCCTTGTACCATTTCAAACCAAGTATCAAATGCTTTCTCTGGGTCATCTCCCTCACCTTTTCCCCAGTCGCCAAAATATCTATGCCAGGCCCTGGCAAACCTAGCTCTATCTTCAGAGATTACTTTTTTTGTTTTAAACATTGAGTCATAATTCCACAAAAATATTTCAGAGATAGGGACCTCGTTTGGAAGAATTTCTTTTCCATTCAAAGTGGGCAAGCAAAGATCACCTCCTCCATTAAGCTTTATATCCGGAAAGTTTCTTTTATTATAAGCTATTACGATGTTAGTTTTTAACGCATATCTATCTGGAGTAAAGAACTGATATTTTGGGAAAGCAATTGCTGGCTTGTCAAAATTGTTGCCGAGTACTTTCCTTATATTCTCAAAATCTTTTTCATGAAAAAAATAATCAAGATCCATTCTAATAACCCAATCACCAGTTGCTTTTTGATAGCTTTCGTTAAAAACTTTACCTATATAATCCCAGGTAAATTCGTATGGCCAGTTTTCCCCACTTCTCACTACTTCATCGGCTAAATCTTCATAGCACGCAAGGGCTTCTTTCCAGGGATCCATTCTTTTTTCAGGATCTGTGTAACTAGTTGCGATTGAAAGTTTATACATACTGATTATATTTTAAGGTATTTTTCAATTTCAAGATTAAAAATGCTAAGATCATATTCTCTATGGACTAATTCAACTGAATTACTTGAAATTTTATTTAGTAAAGTTTGATTGTCATAAATTTCTGTGATTTTATCTACCCACAAATCTAACTTATTACTGTCTAGAAAAATTATATTTTCAGAATTTTTATATTTATCGTAATCCCAAAAACCAATTGTACGGGTAGTTAAAACAGTAGTTCCTACAGATGCTGCTTGAAGACCAGCACTTTGACCCGATGAAACAAGAGTATTATTTATTGGAAGTATTACTAGACGGGATGCCTCGTAATAATTTTTAATTTCAGGGTCTGATAAATAACTTGCATTCCAGTCACCAAGTATATTTTTCACATTTTGAGATTTAATGTCAGAATCTTTGATAATTTTAGTTATAAATGTAAAAGGTATGTTTGGAAGTTTATTAGCAATTTCTACTGCCAAATTAAAATCCCTATGTCCGTTACTACCAATAAAAAGAATGCCTTCTTTAATACTATTGTCTATTTCCTTTGTTGGTTTCCAAAAATCTAAATCTAGGCAAAAGGGGAGACACACAAATTTTTCGTTAAATTTTGGATAGTGTTTATTAGCAAAATTAAATTCACTTCTGCTTGTGAAGATTATTTTATCCACTGTATTCAAAAAAAGATGGAAAACAATCTTTCTTAAAATCCTAACAATAAGATAAGTATTTTTCATTGCAAACAATCCAGAATTGATAACTATAAAATTTATACTTTTAAAAAACTTAAAGAATCTCACAAAAGGGAAACAAGTCATTCCAATACCGTGATTAGATGAAATTATATTTCTAGATCTAAAAATTTCCGATAGATTATTTTTTGTGACAAGATTGGTCATATAGAAAGTAAGCTTCGTTGCTTTGGATAAAGTTTTATCTAAAAAATTAATTAAAAAAGCAACTGCAGGTGAATGCTTTCTTCCCACTGTTTCAATTATATTCATTGAATAATCTTTATTTTCAAAATAAGGGTATCCATAAAAAAACTCTTTCCCAAAGTCTTCATTGGATTTTAATTTAACTTTTCTCCCAGCACCATATATATATGTGATATCAAATTTATATTTATTAGACATAATCACACAATTATAGTAAATAAGTTATTATTTTATTAGATAGTGCAATGAATAAACAATTATTAGTTATAGGATCTGAAGGCTTTTTAGGTAAGCATGTGACTAATATGTTGAGCACCCAGGGAAAAGATTATGTAGAAATAAAGGGTAAAAAACATTTAGATATTTCAATCAAAAATGAATTAGAAGATTTTCTAAAAAGTCATAAGATTGAATCAATAATTAACTGCGCAGCTTTTGTAGGTGGAATATCATTTGGTTATAAATATCAAGCTGATTTACTTCATAAAAACATGATTATGTCTGCAAATATTTATTCTTCTGCCGTTAATTGTGGAGTAGAAAGAATTATTAATCCTATTTCAAATTGTGCATACCCAGGAAATTTAGAAATTTATGAGGAGAATAATTTCTGGAATGGGCCACCTCACGACTCAGTATTTAATTATGGGATTGCAAAGAGAGCAACCGTTGGTTTAGGAAAAAGCTTCTTTGATCAGTATAACTTAACAAGTATGAACGTAGTATTTTCAAATATGTATGGACCTGATGACCATTTTGAAGAAGAAAGGTCCCATGCATTGGGAGCTCTTGTAAAAAAAATATACGATGCAAAAAAAGAAAATAAAGATTCAATTGAAATTTGGGGAACAGGTAAACCCATAAGAGAATGGTTGTACGTTGAAGATGGAGCAAATGCAATGATTAAATGTCTTGATTTAGATTCAGGCTATTACTTTTTTAACGTAGGAGTTAACAAGGGATATTCAGTGACAGAAATTGCTCAAACAATAGCTAATGAAATTAGTTGGAATGGAGGGTTTACTTACAATACAGATAAACCTGATGGAGTAATGAAGAAGACAGTAAATGGTACATTAGGTAGTGAAATTCTTGATTGGAAACCAGAGGTTGACCTCGAGCAAGGTATAAAAAAAACTGTAGAATGGTATCTAGAAAAAAATGAATAAAGAAATAATTGAAAAAATTTACTCCGAGGATCTTCATATTGCTTCTATAGTGAGACCTGAGCTTTCAGATAAAGGACTGACCTTCTTGACAGAAGATGAAAACTTTATTCAAGTTGGAGTTTGGAATTATGAAAAAGATAAAAGATTAGAAACTCATTACCACAACACATTTCCAAGAGAGTCTACTAAAACCAATGAAACGGTTTATGTAGTTAAGGGCACTATTAAGTGTAATTTATACAAAGAATCTGGCGAAAAAATATCTTCTCACACAATCGAGCAGGGAGAAATGATAGTTCAGTTTAATGGTGCTCACGAGTACTTTATTGTTGATGATGCTGTAGTAATTGAAACTAAAAATGGTCCATACTTTGGACCTGATAAAGATAGAACAAGAATTTGAAATATAACCAAGTTGAACCTTATATTGATCAAGATGATATTAATAGTGTATCTAGCTATTTAAGTTCTGGCGGCTGGGTTACAGAACATCGAGTCACAAAAGAACTTGAAGATAAAATAAAAAGCTTTGTCGGAAGAAAATACTGTCTATCCGTTCCCAATGGAACAATTGCAATTTACTTAAGTTTATTAGCAGCAGGAATAGGTAAAGGAAAAAGAGTAGCAATACCAAATCTGACTATGATAGCTACAATTAATGCAGCAATATGGGCAGACGCAGAACCGGTATTAATAGAGGTTGATGAAGACTTGTGTATGTCTTATGAAGATTTGTTAAATAAAAAAAATATAGATGCAGTTATTTTTGTACCCTTAAACGGCAGAACTGCAGATGGTGAAAAAATTTACAATTGGTGTAAGAAAAATAAAGTTAAATTTATTGAGGACTCAGCTCATGCTCTTGGCTCTTCTTATGAAAATTTAATGTGTGGATCATTAGGAGACTTAAGTATAATTTCATTTACACCTCATAAGCTAATCACTATGGGGCAAGGAGGAATGATTCTCACGGATAATGAAAAGTACTTTAATTATTTGTCAGATTTAAAATACTTTAACAGGATTAAAGATAAAGGTGATTGGCATAAAGGGTTTGGTCTAAATTTTAAAATTACGGACCTACAAGCTTCACTAGGTTTATCACAATTTGATAAAATAGAAAGTTTTATAAAAAATAAAAGAAACTTGCTTAAAGAGTATGAAGAAAAAATTGATAATCCGAATGTTTCTTTACCAAGATTTAAAAGTCATGAACTCCCATGGTTTTTTGATCTTAAAATCAATACAATGAAAAATAAGAAAATTCTTAAAGAAGAGTTAACCACTAGAGGCATCGAAACAAGAGAATTTTATCCTGCGCTGAGTTTACAAAAGTATTTAAGTAAATATCGAAACAATGGTTTAAAATATTCCGAGAGTATTTTTAAAAAGATATTATGGCTGCCCTCTTCAAATGGTTTATCAAAAAGAGATGTTTCTTATATTTCTTCAGTTATCAATTCAGTTAATTAATCTGTATCATAATACTTTTATTGTTAAACTCTCACTTTTCTGTAAATCCCTGATTTAGAAATCTATTTTAATCTACATCATTTTGTAAGAAATTAATTATGATAGTTATTATGGAAAATTCAACAATTCTGTGTTTTGGGTTTGATAGGCCCATGCATTTGGAAAGAATGTTAAAGTCTTTAGAAAAAAATAAAGAATCAATCAACAGTGATGTATATATCTGCATAGATGGACCAGCTGAAGAAACAGATAAAGATATGCATGCAAAAACAGTTAAAGTTGCTAAAAATAATTGGAATTTTAAATCAAAGAACCTTATTTTAAGAGAGAAAAATCTTGATTGTAGAACGAATATTATTAATACAATTACAGAGCTTTTTAAAACAAACGATAGGTTGATAATCTTAGAAGATGATTTAGTTTTAGGGCCTAATTTCTTATCTTATATGAATGGTGCATTAACTAAATATATAAACGATACATCAATGTGGTGTATTAATGCATATTCATATCCACAATTAAATTTAAAAAGAGGATCAAGCGTATCAAAATATATATCACCCTGGGGATGGGGAACATGGAGTGATAGATGGGAAATATTCATTAATGAGGACTATGATAAGAAAAACTTTATCTCAGCGCTAAGCAATTCAGAAAGAAAAGAATTTAATGTTGAAAACTTATATGACTGGGAAGACATAATAGTGAAGAATGAGATGGGAAAAATAAGTGCTTGGGATGCTTATTGGTATCAAGCAGTTTTCATGAATAAAGGTCTAACCTTATACCCAAATAAATCTCATATTAGAAATGAAGGGTTTGATGGAACAGGGATGCATTGTTCTTCTATTAACGATTGGGTAACACCCATGAATAAGAGCATTACAACAAGATATCCGAATAAATTAGAATTAAACAAGTTATTCATGTTTAACACACTAAGTTTTTACAGATACTATCAATTAAAAAGATATGTAAGATTTCACAAAAGTAAATTTTCAAGTTTTAAAAATTTTACTAAATTTGTTAGAAAAAAAGCTAAAGATTTAGTTTCTTAAACTTACCAAATTTTCTTCTAATTGTTAGATAAAGGTAGTTTAAAACTAAAATTTTTTCTCTTAAATAATAAGAAATTCCAATAGTTTTAATAGAATTTGCTACTGAGTCAATAAATTCATCAGGATATTTAATCATTAGGTTTTTATAAAAATAAAGACTATAGATTCCTACTCTCCAGTTAGTTTTGTCAGTAATCATTGATGACGTAAATTGTTTTCTGTCGTATCTTTTAACATCTTCAATTAGTTTTGCATGATTTAAAAATCTCTCATATGCTGTTTCACAATTAAGATATTCAGGAGGATTTTTAATAGAGTGAGGAGAGTCAACATATTCACAAATATTTAAAAAGCTTCTTATTTTGTTTGCTGGCACCACCGCGTGTCTATCCCCAATACCATGGTAATTTTCACCGCTTGGAATCCAAATATTATTTGTAGGATTGTCTTTTATGTCGATGTGATAGTCTGTATAAAATTGATCAAATCTAGAATAAATTATGAATTCATAACTCTCTAAAATATCGATATAATTTTTCAAAATTATATCTTTTATTGCAAAGTGAATGTTTCCAGAATTATAAAGACCAGTCTCCTTGCCAAGGGAAAAAAAATCATACCAGTTCTTATTAAAGTTTTTTTCATAATAACTAAACCAATTTTCAGGCTCTTCAAAAATCCATTTATAATCAGCTTTTTCAAATAGAGAGTTTTCTGAAACCCATATGTCACCAGTACATATCGCCAAGTCAGAATCTAAATGGTCTATTACATACTTATAGAGACTTTTCCAAGTATGTTCACCCCCTCTTGGGTTGCCTGCCAAAACTGTAAGATATTTTTTCATTTAGTTAATTCTATGAAGGATATTAGAAATATATATACTTTTTTAAATTTATAGATATTTAAATTTAACTCGTTAGTTAATATGTAGTGTATGATTTTGTTTTTCTTCAGATTAATATTTCTGGTAGCTTTTAATTTTGGGATTTTTTATACAAGTCCTTTCTTAAACACAGACCAACTTATCAAAGATATAAATATAATTTTCCATATTGATATGAACGGTGTAGTAATTTCTTACTGGGCAATAAGCTTCTCAGTCTCGGTTATGACTCTAATTTTAGTTATGATATTTAAACCATTTATTGAAATATATTTGTTACACTATTCAAGGTATTTATTTTATTTACTAGTCAGCTTGTTATCTCTATCATCAATTTATATTGTTTTTAGAATATATGGTTACTCAAGGTTCTCTTTAGTTATTTATGTTTTAATTTCTTCGATTTTTTTACATTTATCATTAAAAATATCTAATAGAATTAATCACTGAAAAACTCTTGTGGGCGCTACAGGATTTGAACCTGTGACTTCTTCCTTGTAAGGAAAGAGGCGTCATATATATGGGTATAT
>Ga0209666_1001276_pt1 | contig 19359 bp, 19 predicted proteins | sample SaaInlV_125m_DNA_FD_184679 | JGI IMG/M metagenome (GOLD analysis project Ga0209666, IMG submission 184679) | Marine microbial communities from expanding oxygen minimum zones in the Saanich Inlet - Saanich Inlet SI037_S3LV_10m_DNA (SPAdes)... | ecosystem: Environmental > Aquatic > Marine >...
TAGCTTCCTCTATTTTAGATTCGTCTATAGTTAAATAATCTTCATTAATATCTACAAAGACGGGTGTACAATTTTCCCATACAATAGCAGCAGTAGTAGCTACGTAACTAAAAGGTGTCGTAATAACTTCACCACCATCAGCAAGAAGTTTTAGCGCAATTTGAATAGGTATTGTGCCGTTGTTTAAACAAAAAAGTTGGGTATTTTTTAAATTCAAATAGTCACTTATATTGTGTTCTAATTCTTGAACTAGTTCTCCTCTATTTGTTAACCAAGCATTATCAAATGCTCTTTTAACAATTGAAACATATGAATCAAGCTCTGGGATATATGATTTAGTTACTGGAAACAATGCCTGATTTTTAAGTATTTTAAAAAAAAAATAAAGTTACTTTTATAATTAGTTTCTAAGATAATAATTTTTTTGTTGATAATAGCTTTAATTACTAGTGGAGTTTTTGTTATAAATTAGGAGTGAATTCCTATCGGTTTTAATTTAAAGTATTTACTGTAGAGTTATTACAATTCAGCGCGTAACAAGACTAGAGGATGAGGAATTACTTTACTTAACTCTTCATTCAATATATTTAATTCAATGTTAAAAACGTTTTTTAATACTTAATTTAGTTTTAAAGACTTTATATAAGCACATATTTACCTTCAAAAGTAGTAACTAACTCTGATTCACAACTAGAGTTTCCTGATTCTAATTTAGAAAAGCTAGGTAAGAAAATTGGAATCGAAGAGCGTCGAATTTGTGAAGCAAACGAAATTCCTTTGGATTTAGCGGTAAAAGCATGTGAAAGTCTATTTGAAAAGGTTGATAAAAATGCAATCGATTTTGTTATTTATTGTACCCAGTCTCCTGAGTATTATTTACCTACAACCGCATATATCTTACAAGATAAACCTAGGATTAAGAAAGCACTGCGGTGCATTTGATTATAATTTAGGATGTTCAGGTTATATTTATGGGTTAGCAATGGCAAAGAGCTTTATTAATTCAAAATTAGCAAGTAACGTTTTGTTAGTAACTGCTGAAGCTTATTCTAAACATATCCACATTAAGGATGTTACAAATAGAGCTATTTTCGGAGATGGAGCTACAGCTACCTTGATTAAAACTAGTAATGTAAGTCAGATTGGTGAATTCAATTTAGGATCCGACGGAAGTGGCGCGGAAAATTTAATTGTAAAAGGAGGAGGAGGAAAAGCAGGATTTCAAAATTCATTTAAAACAGGAAGAGAGACTTTTTATGAACGGGCCTGAAGTTTTTCAATTTACATTAGATAATGTGCCTTTATCAATTAATGATTGTCTTGAAAAAAATGAATTGTCAAAATCAGCGATTGACTATTTTATTTTGCACCAAGCTAATAGATATATGTTAAACAACTTAAGGAATAAATTAGGGATAGAAAAAGAGAGATTTTTTAATGAAATGCTAAAGTCAGGAAATACAGTTTCGAATACAATTCCAATAGCTTTAAAAAATAACATTGAAAGCGGAAATTTGAAAGGGAAGTCCAATATACTTTTATCCGGCTTCGGTGTTGGTTATTCTTGGGGTTCAGTTGTTATATCTCTATGATTTGAAAATTTATATGTAATTTCATTAAAAAATAATATGTCTAAGCAAGATTTTTTTTGATAAAATTAATGACTATTTAGAGTTAGATGGAGAACTTGAAGTTAACGAGAACACTTTAATTGAAGATGTTTTAGATATTGATTCATTGGCTCATATTAAATTAATTTCCTTGGTAAAGGATAATTTTGAAGTTGAGGTTAAACCAGAGCAATTTTCAAATTTTGAAACGATCAAGGATTTTATAGAGATAATAGGTGTTGAAAAAATTGACTAATAAATAAGAGAGAATCTGGAGAAGGTTTCAAAGAAAAATTCGGCACTAAAGAACAATGTTTAAGCTATTTTTCAAATGAAAAATGGGTCAATTTTTATACCTGTGTTAAGTGTGAAAAGACAAAATATTCTGAAGGTCGAAAGCCTTTAACCGAACATGTAGTAAGTGTGGATACGATGAATCTGCAACAGCTAATACTCTATCCACAAAGTTAAATTCGGGATTGATAAAGCTTTTGAAATGGTTTATGATATTTCTACAAGTAAAAAAGAAGTTCACGTAGATGAGTTTGAGATAGGAACACCACAAAAAGTAGAGCAAGGTAGAAGCAAGTCTGAAAAAAAAAGTAAGAGTAGTAATTGCGTTTGAATATCTTAGAGGAAAAACAGCAAGAGTTTATGCTAAAATCATTGAAGATTACAGTTCAAAATATTTAGAGAAAATATTTCATGCACATATTAGTAAAGATGCAAAAATAACGACAGATGGGTGGAGCGGTTATAAAGCTCTAATGAAATAATATCCTCATTTTGAACAAAAACTATCAAACAAAGGGTAAAATTTTAAAATGCTGCATATCCAGATTAGGAACTTCAAAAACTGGTTGAGAGGTGTACATTCCTACTGTAGTAAAGAGACTATAAATCAATATATTGAGGAATACTTCTTCCGGTTTAACAGAATGAATTTTAGAGATTCAATCTTAGATAAACTTCTTTCTAGAATGGTAAAATAAAAGCCAATCACATATAAATCAATCAAATACAATGTTACTTAATTGGGTAACCCTAAAAAAATAAATGATAAACCTTTTTAATATAAAGAGTTTAACTTTTATTAAAGTAAATTTAAAATTACATTTCATCCAAAATAAAAGTTTTCGATTACTCATGACAGCTTTTGAAAATTCACCAACCATTTTCAAAGCTTTCAGGTACATCAATTAGTTTGACTGTTTTTATTTCTATTATTTAATAATCTAAATTGTCTTAAGAAACTTGTTTTTTCTCGAAAATATGAGCTAATTTAGATTTGGTATTTAAATTATACTTAGTTGATGTTTTAACTTTTGAAGTTTTTATATTCCAACGTAATTTTACTTCGGATATACTTTCTAAAAGTAAAAGGTAAGGATAGGTATGTCTACCTTTTTGATGGATTGTGGTTTTTCGCTTGGGGTAAATTGTGTGAATACCCATCAAATGATACAACCTTCTAATTCTCTTTTTGTTGACCTTAAATCCTTTATCAATCCGTAAATAATCCGTCATTCGTTCCACTCCAAAATAAGGATGTTCCATAAAGTATTCTTCTATTATTTTCATCAATCGGAGGTTTAAAGCACTTTCTCCTTTTGGTTTATAATAAACGCCGCTTCTATGAATCGTTAAAAGATTGCACTGCTGATTCAGACTAAGCCTTGGGTGAGATTTTACAACTTTTTGTCTTTTTTCTGTTGTACTCATTCTCCCAAGACTTGTTTTAAAAAATCAATTTGAAGCTGCATGTGGCCTATTTTATTATACAATTGTTCTTCATTGGATGCTGTTTTATCTTTAGCGGACTTGCTTTCAAAAACAGAAGAAGCGTTTTCTAAAAACTCACTTTTTCAAGTCGTAATTTGTTGTGCGTGAATCTTGTACTTTGAAGATAATTCTTGCAAAGTTGATTGTTCTTTTATTGCTTGTAAAACCACTTTTGATTTAAAGGAAGCACTGAAGGTTCTACGGGATCGTTTCATAATACATCGTTAAAATTAATATTTAATGCGATGTCCTAAAATTGGGGAGTATTATAGATTAATGGTTACCTACTTTTTTACGAATTTAAGATTAACACAAGGTTATTTTATGCTGTCTTTTTAAGTTTTGAAGGAAATCACATCGTGTTTTCAATATTTAAAATATCAGTTTCATCTTTTTTGTTCTTATTTTAAACAACTGTTAAGTACAATGTAGAACCTTTTATAAATTGATTTACTTAGTGGGATTTTTGTTTTAAATTTGCAGTATAAAACAAAATGAATGAGTAAGCAAGTTTGGACTGAAATTATCACACCTAAAAAGACAGTTTCTGTTTTTAATTTAAAAGAACTTTTAAACTACAGAGACTTAATCTCGCTCTTCGTAAAAAGGGATTTTGTTACACTGTATAAACAAACAATTTTAGGCCCTTTTTGGTATGTAATAACACCTATCGTTCAGACGGTGATTTATACGATGATGTTTGGAAATATTTTTTCAATATCAGATAGTACGGGGATTCCTGCAATCTTATTTTATTTGTCAGGATCTGTAACATGGGCCTATTTTTCACAAAGTGTAATCAAAACATCGAATACTTTTTCAGGAAATGCAGATATTTTTGGAAAGGTGTATTTCCCACGATTGGTTGTTCCCATTTCTGTTTTGATATCAAATTTAATAGGGTTTGGAATTCAGTTATTATTGTTTGTTCTCTTTTTTTTATACTATTACTTCTTTAGTGGTGTATCGCTATCTTTTAATCCAGTAAACCTTTTGTGGATTCCAGTGTTATTGCTTAATATGGCACTACTTGGATTAGGTATAGGATTAATTGTCAGTTCGTTAACTACGAAATATAAAGATTTTAAACAATTTATTGGTTTTGGAATTCAATTATTAATGTTTATGTCACCTGTTATCGTGCCGATGTCAATAGTAAATGAAAAATTCCCAGATTGGTCTAAACCAATTTTGGAGTACAACCCAATGACTCCTATAATTGAAGGGTTTCGAGCTGCTTTTTTCGAGAATTATGTTTTTGATTTTAGTGATTTAATTTATAGCGGATCAGTTGCTATAGTATTATTTGTTTTTGGTTTTTACATTTTCGGTAAAACAGAACAGAATTTCATGGATACAGTTTAAAAAGATATGTCAGACTTAGGATTAAAAGTAGAAGGCCTTTATAAACAGTATAGGTTGGGAGTTATCGGAGCAGATACTCTAAAAGAAGATATCAAGTTAACATTTGCAAAATTAAGAGGTAAGAGCCTGTCTGACGTTTACAAAATAGACGGAAATGACCGAATGGTTGGTGATTCAGAATATGTTTGGGCACTACAGGATATCAATTTCGAAGTTAAGAAAGGAGAGATTTTAGGTATTATTGGTAAAAACGGGGCTGGAAAGTCCACTTTATTAAAAATCTTATCTAAAGTTACTGGACCAACAAAAGGTTCTATAAAAGTTAATGGACGAATTGCTAGTTTATTAGAAGTAGGAACTGGAATGCATCCTGAATTAACTGGGAGAGAGAATATCTTCTTAAACGGTGCTATTTTGGGAATGACTAAAAAAGAGATTAAAATTAAACTTGAAGAGATTGTTGAATTTAGTGGAATTGGAAAATATTTAGATACACCTGTAAAAAGGTATTCTTCAGGAATGAAAGTAAGGTTAGGGTTTGCAGTTGCAGCGCACCTTGATCCTGAAATATTAATAGTTGATGAAGTTCTAGCTGTTGGAGATGCAGAGTTTCAGAAACGTTGCATTGGTAAGATGAACGACGTTTCAAAAAATGAAGGAAGAACAGTGCTTTTTGTAAGTCATAATATGGCTTCTATCATGGAATTATGTGATAGAGCATTATTAATGCAAGACGGACAAGTTCATTCAACTGGGAAGGTGTCTGATATCATTCCACTTTATTTAAGTGCTTTTAAAGCAGAGGAAATTACTTCTGACTTATCGAAAATAAAGACAAGAACCGGAAACGGGAAAGTGCAATTCAATGAAATAAACATTTTAGACTTATTAGATAACAAAATTGATTTTTGTTTATCTGGGCAAGGAATAAAATTCAGGATAAAACTGAAGATAAACGATGCCGATTTTCATGGTAAACTACATCTTTCAATGAATTTTGTAGATGACAATGATGTTTCCATATTTCACATTTCAAACTCTGTAACAAATGGTATAGAGTTCGAAATTGAAAAATCTAAAGATGAGTTACTGATTGATGTTACTATCAAGAAATTACCATTAAACTCTGGAATATATAAGTTCCATTTGTTTTGCAGTAATATGCAAGAAGTTTTTGATGAAATAAGTTTTGCTGGAGCACTTAAGGTAGAAGGAGGTAATTTTTTCCCTTCAGGAAAGCTTCCTAATCCGAAAGTAACTAAAGTTTTAGTAGAAAATAGTTGGACCAAATTATGTTAAAATGAAGAGGAAGTATAAAATCATTTTTCTAACTGGCTCATTTAATATGGGAGGTGCTGAAAAGCATGCGTTATCATTAGCAAATTACTACGCTAATGAATTAAAATGGGATACTGAAGTTTGGGCTTGGCACAAAAGAAGTGGTAGATTAATTGAAATTTGTAATGATTTAGGCATCAAAACGAAGTTAATCCCCAAGTTTTATAAGTTCAGTAAGTATTTCTACAAAAGACAAATCAATTCCTATGCGAAGATTTTAAAAGAAGAAAAAGTTGATATTGTTATGTCTTTTAACAATATCCCCAATATTGTAGCAACTGCAGTAAAGAAAAAAGCTGGATTGAAGTTACATGTTTGGGCTCAACAGGGCATTGACATTACAGGTGAAATATTTCAAACTCCTAGAGAGAAAAGTATCTTAAAAGAAGTTGATTGTGTTATTTCTAATTCGTTAAATGGCCAAAAGTATTTAGTTGACCAACATAACTTTGATAAGACTAAAATTTCTATTGTACAAAATGGTATAATAGAGCCAAAGGATGTAACTCCCAAAAATGTTTGGCAGAAAAAGTTAGGAATAGATGCTTCTGTTTTTTCAGCTGTAATGATTGCGAATGTGACCTTTATGAAGGATCATCAAACGCTTATTAAATCTTGGGCAAGAGTTGTTGAAAAATGTACTAAAATTACACCAATACTATATTTTGCAGGACGATTTGATACTGCGATGGAAGAGTGCCTTTCTTTAGTAAAAGATTTAGGGTTAACTAGAAATGTTATTTTTTTAGGTGGTATAAAAGACATTAATGGTTTGATTAATAGTATTGATTTAGCTGTTTTGTCTAGTCCAACCGAAGGTGTGCCGAATGCTGTGCTTGAATCGATGATACAGGCGAAGCCATTTGTAGGTACAGATATTCCTGGGATAAGAGAAGCTGTAGGCGAAGACAATTATCAGTACTTAGCATCGATAAAGGACGATGAAAAATTATCAGAACTTATTTTAAAGTTCATTGAGAATAAAGAATTAAGAGAAGAAGTTGGCTCGAAAAATAAATCGTACGTTTTAGAGAAATTTCGAATGGATACCCTTTATACCGAAACTCATGAGATTATAATGAATGAGTTAAAAAGGAGGAATGAGCGAAGCTAAAACGATCTTAATTATTGTTCCATTCTTCACTTTGGGTGGAGCTGAAACCCAGGCTTTAAACGTTGCCGTTGCTTTTAAAAAGGCTGGTCATAAAGTTTTGGTATTAGGCTTTGAAAAGAAAAATGGGATCCTGATGGAGAAGCTAGATGCATTAGATCTAGAATATAAGCTGTATTCCTTCGACCTAAGTATATTAAGCAAAGGAGGTTTTAATAAATTCATTAAGATTTTTAAACTGGCAAAGTTTGTAAGGTCTTTAAAAGTCGATTATTTATTTCCATTTACATATTATCCCAATTTATTAATCAGTTTGATTTGGCGCTTTACTAAAGCAAAAAAGTGTTTTTGGAACCAAAGGGGACTGGAGACATTATCGGTTTCTCGGTTGGAGACATTAGCAAAGTCAATGGGGCCTGATTACATCGCAAATTCTAATGTGTGTGCAGAGTTCATCGCAAAGAGACATTCAATTGATGCTTCAAGCGTTGCTGTTATTAGAAATGGTGTAAATACAAATAACGTTAAGGCTGATTCTTCTTGGGGAGATTTGGCAGAACAAACGAAAGACAAATTGGTTTTTTCGATGGTATCTAATTTCTATCCAGAGAAAAAACATGTTAATATGTTGCAGGCTTGGTTGAAAGCAACTCGAAATGCCGAAAATAAGTTGTTAATTTTCATTGGTTATAGTCCTCAAGATATTCATCTTTTACGGGCTAAGGCAATGGCTTTTGATTTGGGAATAAACAATGTTTTATTTCTAGCTTCCTCAGATGATATTGGAAACTTACTTAAGTTAACTGATGTTGGAGTTTTAATTTCAGAAAGTGAAGGTTGCCCAAATAGTGTATTGGAGTGTATGCAACATGGTTTACCTGTTGTAGCTAGTGATATTCCTGCGATTTTAGAAGTTTTTAATAACGAAAACCCGTTGTTAAAGCATTTCAATGATATTGATGGTTTGGCAAATTCTATTGAATTATGTTTTAACAAAGAGTATAGGGCTGAATTAGGTGCTAAAAATCAGACATTAGTTAACGCACGTTACGGAATGAATGAATTATCATCAAATTATCTAAAGTTGGTATGATAGCTTCAATTCTTATAACGAATTATAATAAGGAAGCATTTTTAGAAGAGGCTATTTCTTCGTGTCTTAATCAAAATTTTAATGATTTTGAAGTTTTATTAATTGACGATGGTTCGACTGATAATTCAAAGGAAATTATCGAATCGTTCAAAGGCCTCAAAAACTTTAGATATATACTTAATTCGAATCAAGGAATTGTAAACTCCAGAAACGAAGGGATTCGAGCTTGTAAAGGAGAGTTTATCCTACAGCTTGATGGAGATGATAAATTAGGTGAAGATTTTTTAAAATTAACAGTACCTGTTTTACAGAAGGATAAAAATGTTGGAATTGTTTATTGCAAGACTTCATTTTTCGGAGGTAAAAAAGGGGAGTGGAATCTTGGTGATTTCTCTATGGAAAAGCAATTAGTCACAAATCAAATTGTGATAACTACTTTATTTAGAAAAGATGATTTTTTAAAAACGAATGGTTATTCTCATGATTTTGATGAGGGCTACGAAGATTGGGATTTTTGGATGTCAATTTTAGAATTAGGTAGAAGTGTAGTAAAGCTTGATACAGTTCAGTTTTATTATAGAATTTTAGAGAATTCTAGAAATATTGGAATTTCGCAGGATACAGAAACAAAATTGAAATATAATATTTGGAAAAACCATCAATCCTTATATGATCCGCTAACTTACAATCCTGTTAACTTATTATGGCAATTGGAAAAGTTAAAGTCGGATAATAAAGACTTATTGGTGCCTTTAAATTCATTTGATTATAAACTTGGTAACGCTTTGCTATTTATTCCAAGGCTTTTCAAAAAGATGATTAAAAACAGATAATATGCTTTTTAACTCAGTAGAATTTTTCGTTTTTATTGTCCTTAGCTTTTTGGCTTACTGGTTTGTTTTTAAAACAAAAAAAAGTCAAAATTTGTTTTTACTTGCCATTAGTTACTTTTTCTATGGTTGGTGGGATTGGAGGTTTCTATTTTTAATTCTTGCAAGTTCATTATTGGACTTCTATATTGGAATGAAAATTTCCAAGACACCTGAAAAATCTAAACGAAAAAAACTTCTGGCTTTAAGCTTATTCTTCAACCTAGGTGCATTAGCCTTGTTTAAGTATTACGACTTTTTTATATCGAGTTTAGTTGAGGTGCTTCCTGGTTTAGACGCGAATGGTTTGCTCTTAAAGGTTATGCTTCCAGTAGGTATTAGCTTTTATACTTTTCAAACTTTAAGCTATTCAATTGATGTTTATAAAGAAAAAATTAAGGCAGAATCTAACCTTGTTTCTTTTGCAGCCTTTGTCTGTTTTTTCCCTCAGTTGGTTGCTGGGCCAATTGAAAGAGCAAAAGATCTTTTAGCACAGTTTGAAAAGAATAGAATTTTTAAGTCCAAAGACGCCTATGATGGTTTACAGTTAATTCTCTGGGGACTGTTTAAAAAGTCGATTATTGCTGATAATGTTTCTATTTACGTTGATAAAATTTTTGGAGAGTATCAACATTATGACTCTGGAACACTTCTGTTTGGAGCCATGTTGTTTTCATCCCAAATTTATTGTGATTTTTCAGGGTATTCGGATATTGCAATAGGAACTTCAAAGTTGTTTGGGTTTAACCTAAGTCGAAATTTCAATTTCCCATATTTTTCAAAAAACATAACAGAGTTCTGGAAGAAGTGGCATATGTCACTTACGAATTGGTTTAAAGATTACATCTATATTCCCTTAGGAGGAAGTAGAGTTACCTCTATTATATTGGTAAGGAATATTTTCATTGTATTCTTTGTTAGTGGAATTTGGCATGGTGCAAATTGGACATACATCCTTTGGGGTGTTCTTAATGGGGTGTTATTTATTCCAATAGCATTGTATAATAAACACTACGAAAAATCGAAGATATTAAATGCTCGCATTTTAAATATTCCACGAATTGTTTTCACCTTCTTCTTAGTCTCAATTTTATGGGTGTTTTTTAGAGCCGACTCTATTGATATAGCTTTTGGATATGTTGAAGGAATAGCGAACTTAACTGACTTTAGTCCGGTTGCTTATTTAAAAGGTATTTATGGGTTTGTAACTTGGAATAAGTGTCAATACATATTTCCTTTGTTGTTCATTCTTTACGTTTTTGAATATTTAAATAAAAATAATCAGTTTGGTTTAGACTTTAAATTAAAGCCCGTTTTTAAATTATTATTATCCATTTTTATTTTCTTTTTATGGTTTGTTTTCGCAAACTATCCATCTGAGGAATTTATATATTTTCAATTTTAATGAAGACCTTTTTTAAGTTTAGCGTTATTGCTTTAGTATCGATATTGGGTGTTCATTTCTACGCTGCTTCATTGGCTGGAGGTCGATTTGATGATAACTATAATAAATTCACAATGGAACCCAAGAGTTCTATAGTTGTGGGGTCTTCGCGAGCTACTCACGGTTTAAATCCTAATTTTATTTTAGGAGGTGAAATTGCGAATTTTGCCTTTGATGCATTTTCTTCACCTTTTTCAAAAGAATATAACGACGCTATTTATTCTTTTTTAGGAGATTCTTTAAAGTCTAAAGGGACTGTGATAATCGAAGTTAACCCTTGGACCTTATCACTTGATACGTCCTTGGCAGAACCATTTAGAGAAAAAGATCGCGTTTTAAGTAAAGGAATCTCATTTGGTGACAAACCTAATTTCAGTTTCTTATTTAAGAATTATGATCATGGATGGGGTAAAATAATTATGGATGAAGTCCTATTTCCAAATGAATCTAAAAATTTACACAACAATGGTTGGTTAGAAGTTAGTTTAGAGATGGGTAAGCCGTCTATTAAGGAAAGAAAGGCAGGACTTTTAGCTTCTTATAGAAAGAAGGCCAAGAGCTCTATTGTTTCCGATTATAGAATAAACAGCTTAATAGCATTAATAGATTCGTTAAACGACTTTAAAAAGGTATTTATTACGAAACTACCTGTCTGCACAGAGCTTCTAAAAATTGAAAGTGAATTCTTCAATGAAGATTCGGTTTATGCCATAATTAGAGAGCAATGTCCTACTACTGAGTTTATAGATTTAAAGCCTCAGGGGCTAATTTGGATTGACGGTCATCACGTATTTAAAAATAGTGTCGAACTAATGTCCAGTCGATTAAGTCAAAGAATCCAATAGAAGCTTATTTCTTTATATCATACTTCTCAAGAGTAGTAGATAAGTATTGGTATAAATCCTCTTCAAATACTATATCCTTTGTATTAGGTCTTACTTGATTGTTATTTAATTGAGATTTTGAGATATAAGAATAGTAATTAATATCTAAGAAATTAGAGTGAAACCAGTAGTTTATATTGGCATATTCGTCCGGTACAATTTCAAAAAGCACAGTTTTAGGATTACAAAAAGCTATGTTTGCTAAACCGGCACCATGTGGGGAAACTATAAATTTCGTTTCGGCCATTATTTTTGCTTGTTCATGAACTGTAAGGTTTTCTAGAATTACCTTTTCAAAACCAAACTCCTTTAAAAAATCAAAAAGTTTTTCTTGATCAACAATTTTCCTAAAGCCAGCTTGTTCTCTCGAAATAAAAATTAATTTATTCGGGCTTTTCAATTTGTCTACATTGAAATACTCTTTTAAAAATGAAGTCCCTTCTGTATGGTATCTAATTGTATCAATAAAAACTAAATAGTCTGTTTTTATATGCTTCCCTTCTTCAATAAAATGAAACTTTTCTAATGGAATATTTAATACTTTCAGCGTTTCAAGTTTATACCTACTACTGGGTCCTGAAACAATAATGTGATCAAAATCTTCAAAAGAAAAATTGTATTTATTTAAGACGTGAATTTTAGCTAATGAATCAAGAACCCAATGATAATAACCATTGTGAGCGCCCGTTGCCGCTAAAAGTATAGATCTTCCTTTTAAATGTAATGGACTTCCAACATCCTTTACAGAAAGTAAAGTATGCGTCTTTATTTTTCTTTTTAAATCATTCGTAAATGTGTTTAAAAGAATGTTTTTAGAAGTAATTATTTCAGGGTGAAAGTTATTCTGATACACCCTTGCGTTTTTAATTCCTCCAAATTGGACGTCATTTAAACTTAAGCTTCTATTGTTTAAATAGTTCTCATGGTTTAAACTCTTTGGATTTGTAAAGTTGGGTAGTTTTAAATCTTTTTTATATCCAGAATAAACAACTGTAAGGAACTCTTTGTCGATTTCAGGAGTTGAATATTCTTTGAAATAGGAAAGTAAAGATTGGTAAACTTTCTTTGGTCTTAATCCAAGTGAAGTTTGAAACCTCCAGGGTAATAATTTAATAATTTTTTTCATAGCAAATTAATCTAACAGAGTCGTAAAGAATTCTTCATTTAGCAATTCTTTGAAAATGAATTTTTCTTCTTCAGATAGTTTTTCTTTCCATTTGAAATTCATATCGTTACTTGGTTTCATTTTCATGAAGTACTCCATATTACTATCCTTTTTTAATCCACAAAAGGAAAGTAGTCTATCGATTTCAAAGTCTTGGTCACTTGTTAATGCTGAATACTTAATTTCAATATGATCTTCTTTAGGTAAGTCCTCCAATTCAGATTTAATTTGAGAAACGAAAAACTTCCATTGCGTTAAGGTAAAGGCAATTGGATTTTTTTCAAGCTCAATAAATTTATCTTGCCATTCTTTCGGCCATGCAGACATCCAGTTCTCAATTTCTTTTGAGGTATTGAAATCTCCTGATTTAATTTTTTGAGTATAGCTATTCGCTACAGCTCTTCCATCCCTAACGATATGGATGAATTTTGCATCTGGAAAAATTTTCTTCAGCATTTTGATTCTAGGGAAATCTGTATACTTTGATAAGAATATTGGATTTCCTGAGTGTTCACATATTGATTCAACTGCTAAACGAGTTTTTACAATTTGCTTTTTATCTAAATCCTCAGGTGAGGAGTTTTTTGGAGTAAAGCAGTGTTGGGGTTTCCATTGAAAATAGTCGATATGGGAATTCCAAAAATTCCAAGCCTCAACAGGTGTTGGCAAAGGTCTTCCAAACATATTGGCTTTTAAATAAAATCCTTTTCCTAAAACAGGAATTTTATAAAACCGGAGTCCTTTAGAGAGCTTGTAGTTAAACGGTGATTTATTTAATTCGTTTGATATCCAACTGAAATTTTTATTGGAAGATAGTAGTCGCATTAAATAAGTTGTTCCACTTCGAGGACAACCTATTATAAAAATCTGTTTTTTCGAATGTGTCATAATTTAATACTTTTTAAATTTTCAACGATTGCATTATAGATAACCAAAGGGTTATCAACTTGATCAATAAATAATTTTTTATATTTTGACTCAACCGTTTTTATAATTCCGCTTGAATTACTCGAAATACAAGGCGTATTTAATTCAAGACTTTCTAGCACAACCTGGCCCCAACTTTCGGAATAAGAACAATAAAGGTTAATATCCATACTGCCTAGTAATTCAAGAAAATTTTTTCTATTCAGCTGTTTATGAGAAATAACTCGATCATTGGGTAAAATGTAAGTGAATTCATTTTCACCAATGATATGAATTACAGAATTGGGAACCATCGCTGCTGCAGCAACCTGATTGTGCCTATTCTTATTGTATGAATTATTACCGAAAATACCAATGTGGATTTTTCCGTCTTTAAACTTATTGATGTTGAGGTTTTTAGGGAAGTCTAGTTTAGGAGTTATTCTTTCAGTAGTTGTACCTGTAATTTTTTCAAATAAAACTTCTAAGCCTTCTTTAACCACATAAAACTTTGAGATTTTACCTTCCTTTCCGCTTTTAAAAAGGTTTGACATTTGATCTTGTCTACTTTTATTTTGGTTTAACTCTGCTAAACCTCCGTGAAATACGACTTCAACATCAATTTCGAGTTTATTGCAAATTGTAATTATTTTAAAGAAATAGTTGGGGAAACCTGATAGAATTATAGATTTACCTTGTTTGTTTTTAAAAGTAGTTAAAAGTGACTGTAAGTCACTATCTGATAATACTTGATTGCTAAAGCTTTGCGGAATAACAAAAGAGTTAGTCGGAAACATTGCTAAGGTGGCATTCTTTACGCCTAGCCAATTTGCATCGGTATTGTCTGGGCAGATTACCATTTTAGAATGAGTAGATGAAATGGAGTTAACATCTTTAAGTAAAGACTGTATGTCATATTGACTTTTTCCTCCTATTTTTTTTTTAATTCTATTTATAAAATCCAACGCTAAAAACTTGAATAATACTTAATTTTAAATTTCAAATATCTGAAATGATTAAAATAAGCACATATTTACCTTCAAAAGTAATAACTAATAGTGATTTACAAGTTGAGTTTCCGGATTATAATTTAAAACGGCTGGAAAAAAAAATAGGAATCAATGAAAGGAGAGTTTGCGATGAAAATGAGACTCCCTTAGATTTAGCTATTAAAGCGTGTGAAAAATTGTTTTTAGAAGTTGATAAAGATGCTATTGACTTTGTGATATATTGTACTCAATCTCCTGAGTATTATTTGCCTACAACGGCTTGTATCTTACAAGATAAATTAGGCTTAAGTGTTAATTGCGGAGCGTTTGATTATAACTTAGGGTGCTCTGGTTATATTTACGGTTTGGCATTGGCTAAGAGTTTTATATCATCTGGTTTAGCGTCAAATGTTTTATTGGTAACAGCTGAAGCTTATTCAAAACATTTGGATTCAAAAGATGTAACCAACCGCGCTATTTTTGGAGATGGAGCAACTGCAACCTTTATTGATCAGGAGGCTTCACTAAAAATTGGCGAGTTTAATCTTGGAACTGATGGATCTGGAGCTGAAAATTTAATTGTTGCGAGTGGTGGGGCTAAAACCCAATTTGTGAATGATCTTTCTGAAGAAGGGAAGTTTCACATGAATGGACCAGAGGTTTTTAAGTTTACATTGGATAATGTACCGCTATCCATAAACGATTGTTTACTTAAAAATGAAATGGATAAAAACGAAATAGATTATTTCATTCTTCATCAGGCCAATAAATACATGCTTAACAATTTGAGAAAAAAGATTGAAGTTGAAGAAGATAAGTTTTATAATGAGATGTCAAACACAGGTAATACGGTGTCCAATACCATTCCAATAGCATTGGAGCAATCTTTAAAAAGTAGTTTGATAAAAGCAGGTGATTGTGTACTTTTGTGTGGATTCGGAGTGGGCTACTCCTGGGGTTCGACATTGTTAAAATTTTAGAGATGAATAAAGAAGCATTTTATAGTGAAATTTCAGATTTGTTAGAGTTAGAAGGTGAGCTTGAAACGAACGATAGTACTTTAATTGAGGATGTTTTGGAAATTGACTCATTGGCTCATATTACTTTAATTTCTTTCATTAAAGATGAATTGAGTTTCGACCTTAAAGCTGAAGACTTCTCAAAATTCAATACTTTATTAGATATGGTTAATGCTATTGGAGCATCAAAATTTGATTAATGTTAACATTTAGAGATCAAAAAATTTTAATTTCAGGTGCATCTTCAGGAATTGGAAATTCCGTTGTTTACTTATTAAATAGTTTAGGCGTTAATACGGTTTTGATTGGAAGAGATAAGTCTAAATTAGAAAAAACCTTATCTCAATTACAACAGCCTGAGAATGCTTCGATCATAATTTGTGACTTTTTAGATGAAATTAACCTTAAAGGTGAATTTTTAAAAAGTGTGGCTGATTCTGGAACGTTCACTGGTTTTGTTCATTCCGCTGGGGCAGATATAACAAAACCTTACAAGCTTTTGAAAAATAATGACTTCGACACTTTAAACAAGTTGAATGTTACTGCTCCATTTCAAGTGGTAAAAGAATTATTAAAAAAGTCTACTTTTTCTTCCACAGGAGGATCAATAGTTTGGCTAGGTTCTGTTATGGGATCTTTAGGGCAAAAAGGAAAAATCGCATATACCTCAAGTAAAGCTGCAGTAGAAGGATTAGTTAAATCTTTAGCTTTAGAACTTGCAGGGAAAAATATAAGAGTTAATTGTGTTGCGCCAGGAATTGTAGAAACACCTCTTACAAGGGAGTTGTTTTCAAAACTTTCAGGGGATAGCATAAATTCTATAGAAGCAATGCATCCACTAGGTTTTGGTAAGCCGGAAGATGTTGCAAACTTAATTTGCTTTTTGCTCAGTGATCAGTCTAAATGGATAACAGGAACTACCTATTGTATTGATGGTGGATATCATATTCAATAATGAGCGAATATCGGATAGAAAAGTTGAATGACGACAACATTGAAAGCTTGCTTCCTTTGTATGAAAAAGCATTTGGTAAATCTATTTCATTAATTGAATTAAAAGCTAAGTTTAATACTCAAAAATGGGGTTTAAACAATGTTGGGTTTGTTTCGTTTTATGAAGGAAAAGCTGTCGGGTTTTATGGCGTTTTTCCATGTGAAGTTGAAGTTGATGGAGAGAAGGTATTGATAGCTCAATCGGGCGATACCATGGTAGATGCAAAACACAGGAGGCAAAAACTTTTTGTGACATTAGCCAAAAAAACTTTCGAATTTTGTAAGGCGAATAATGTCGCATTAATTTACGGCTTCCCCAATCAATTCTCATTTCCAAGTTTTGTTAAAAAATTAGATTGGATCCATATTCATAATATAGTCGCACATTCTTTTAAAGTTAAATGCATTCCATTTTTAGCTTTAGAACGGTTGTTAAAAGTGCCAAGATCCATTTTTAGTAAATACCAACATTGGGTGTTATCTAAGAAATGTGTTCAACCTTCTTATTATCAGTCGATAAATCATTCTGTAAATGATATTTCAGTGATTAAAGATTTAAAGTTCATAGCGTACAAATCTTATTTTAAAAAGTACTTCCTTTCGATTCATAAGAAAGTGATTTGGGTAAAACCTACAAGTATGTATTTATTGATCGGTGATTTCGAAAAATGCACCAAGGAGGAGTTTGATTTAATTCTTAAAAAATTAAAAAGATTGTGTTTCACTTTAGGGATTCCTCACTTGAGGTTTCAATGTTCAGAAAATTCAGTGTTAAATACCTTTGTAAAAGAAGGTGGTGTTAAGTTAGATATGGAATACCCAGTTGGTTGCTTAGCGCTTAATCCAGCTATTAAAGCTGAAAAGTTTAAATTTACGCTTGCTGATTACGATACGTTTTAGTAATGATAAAAAGGTTCAAAACTTCCATATATTCTCGTAACTCACGCCTTACTAAGAGATTCTTATCAGGTAAAGGCTTTATTTTTATGCTTCACCGGGTTTTACCTGATGAGGAAAGAATTAAGTACACATGGAACAAAGGCTTAGCTATTTCTCCGGAGAAGTTGGAGGAATGGGTTTTGTTTTTTAGGTCAAAAAAAATGGATGTTATTTCTCTTGATGAGGCTTTAGTTCGATGCGAGAATAATGACCGAAGAAAGTTTGTTGTAATTACTTTAGATGATGGTTATAAGGATAACTTGACTATTGGATTGCCATTGTTCAAGAAATTTAACATTCCAGTTACTATTTACATTAGTACCTGCTTTCCAAATAATAAAACAATTTACTGGTGGTATTTTCTAGAAGAATTTATCTTAAAAAATAACTCAATTGATTTGAGCAGTATTGGATTGGATATTAGGTTTCGTTGTGAAAGTGTAGAGGAGAAGAATAAAGCGTATAATTATATTAGGGAAGCGTTAAGAAAAGCAGATTATGCTACTCATGTTAATTTTGCATATAAATTTTGTGGTTTAAGCGATTTAGAAGGCTTAAATAAAAAACTTAACCTGAGTTGGGGGGAAGTGAAAGAACTGTCTGAGGAGCCACTTGTAACAATAGGAGCGCATACGATGCACCATGTAAGTTTAGCAAATCAAAAGGAAGAATTAGCAAAAGTTGAAATTTTACAAAGTAAAAGTGAAATTGAAGCAAAAATTAATAAGAAGGTAGACCATTTTGCGTATCCGTACGGATCATTAGATGATGGGTCCAAAAGAGAGTTTCTTATTTTAAAAAAAGCAGGATTTAAATCAGCTGTGTTTAATCATCCTGGCAGTTTGTTTTCAGTAGATGGGGAGAATAAATTTAAGATTCCAAGAATGGGATTGACTGATGAAACCTCTAAAAGGAAAGTTGTTGACCTTTTTGAAGGGAAAGTTCACTTGAATTTTAATGGCGTAAATAAAACGATTTGCTAATGGACGTATCAATCGTTATTGTGAATTACAAAACACCTCTTCTGTTACAGGCTTGTGTGAAATCAATTTTTGAATATTCTAAGGGGTTTGAATTTGAGATAATTGTAGTTGACAACCATTCAGAAGATGAATCAAAAACTTTAATTACATCGAATTTCCCCGCTGTGAAATGGATTGACATGGGCTTGAACTCTGGTTTTGGTTCAGCAAATAATAAAGGGATAAAAACAGCTAAAGGCGATTATGTTTTGTTATTAAACTCAGATACTGAACTGTATGAAAATTCGATTCTTAAAACTTTAGACTACTACATTGAACAATCGAAAACTAAAAAAATAGGTTTACTTGGCTGTAGAATTGAGCATAGAGATAAGAAACTTCAACCTTCTTGTAATTATTATTGGGCTGGTATTAAAGAGGAGTTTCAAGCCAACCCTATTGTTATCCTAATTTTTGAGCGTTTATTAAAACAGAAAAAGCTTAGAAGTATTCATAAATATGAAAGGTTAAATTCAAATCATGTTATGACTTGGCTTGGAGTTCCGTTTGCATTTATCAAATCGTCACTTATAAAAGATAATTTGTTTGATGAGCACTTTTTTATGTACTCCGAGGATGAAGAGTTAAACTATCGCCTTGCAAAGAAAGGTTTTAACCCGTTTTTTTATTGTGAAACGGGTGTTTACCATATAATAGGTGGGAGTTCAGGAGATGCCTTTAAAAGGGATCGTCAAATATTCGCGTCAAAGCTTCTTTTTATTCAAAAAACCAGAGGTAAAGCCTATTTAAAGCTTTACATATTAATACTCAAGCTTAACATCAAACTTGACAACCTTTTGAATCCTAAGAATGAAGTATTAATTAACCAA
>Ga0209666_1001278_pt1 | contig 19349 bp, 5 predicted proteins | sample SaaInlV_125m_DNA_FD_184679 | JGI IMG/M metagenome (GOLD analysis project Ga0209666, IMG submission 184679) | Marine microbial communities from expanding oxygen minimum zones in the Saanich Inlet - Saanich Inlet SI037_S3LV_10m_DNA (SPAdes)... | ecosystem: Environmental > Aquatic > Marine >...
CCACGTTTGTCTTTTTCGTCAACGACCCCAAGCTCTTCCCGGATACGTACAAACGGTACATGGAGCGGAGTCTGCGGGATAACATCGGCTTCCCGGGGTCGCCGATCCGCATCCTCTGGAGGGGTAAGGGCGCCAAGGGGAAAAACTGAGGAGTGCGCGGCGGTGGGGGCGAGAGCGGCGAATGGTTTTACCAGGGTTTAGCTCCTTTTACTTGATATGATCATATCATCACATACATACAACGAATCTTGTCAACGTGCGATTGCTAACTACTTGCGCGCAATTCTCTGGTACACTTGAGAGTAGGCACGACACCCGCCGCACCTCCCTCTCACCGCCGACGATCGACTGTTTCGAGTCAAAACTTCAAAAGATCAACAGGCAGAGGATCACGAACGATCCGAGGAGCAGCAGAAGCTGCGACAGAAACGCCTGCTGCTGCTGCTCCGGGCTCATGCTGTTGATCAGTAAGCTGGACCTACCGCTCGCGCCGAACTGGATCCCGAACCCGAGCAGCGTGGACACGAGCCCCACGTTCTCCGCGGGGCCCGCGCCCGCCGCGCCCCACTCGCCACCCCCGTTCGCGTCGGGGTTCCTCGCCTGCAACCGCAAACCCTGCGGACGCGTGGGAACGTCGATGCCCAGCATCTGCTTGCCCCTGGGATGCTCGCACGACCCGCGACCGTACAGAGGGATGACCTGTTTGGGGAGGATGAGGTGAGGGGCGGATGAGGTGAGAAGGCGGCGATCGATCGATCGATTCGATCCGAGGCGAAGATCAGATTTAGGGTGAACGTCTTGATTTGGATTCGTGGGGCGCGTGGGGGCGGACGCACCAGCTCCTCGGAAAGTCCAGCCTTGCACACCGGGCACTGCTGAGCCTCGGGGAAGACCTGCAACCATCTGTTCGAGCGAGAAGCGGGAGAGGAATCGGTCAGGACCGGGTCGAACCCGCGCGCCGAGGGTTGGCTCCGCGAGATGGCAAAGTTGTAGGAATGTGGGGCGCGCATGGGAAAATATCCCGGAGGTGCCGCGCCGGATACTCACTTGTATATGCAGGGCCAGCAGTAAAGGTGCCCGCACTGCGTCACGACGGGGTCCGAAGCCAGCTCTAGGCAGATGTTGCACTCGAAGTACGAGTTCGCGGGATCGCCGTAGCCGTCCTTGCCCCCAACCTTGGCCCCATCGGCCCCGGGCATTTGTGCGAGCTGGGACGGCTCCGTGTGGCCCAGCGAGAACCCCGCGTTCCCGGAAACCGCCGGCCCGCCGGCCTGGCGACCCGCGTGCGACCGCGTCGCCCCCCGTGTGTTTGTCATCGCTGACATGTGGACTCTTGGTCGCGCCCCGAGTCACTCTGCAGACTCGTGCGTGCGCGCAATCCCACCTGCCTCCGCGGACGCCGAGCGTGCGGCTTAACAAGCTTCAGTAAAATTCCAGAGACGCCGAAGTTTCACGCACAATGACGGACTCGACCGCAACTGGATCTGTCTCGCATGTACCCGGGTTGGCTCCAGTCGCGCGGGATGAGCGCGCGATTGAGCGGGGTTTCGACACCGATACCCCCCGCGATCGTCGCGGGTCGAGCTCGTACTCGTCCGGGCGCTCGGGTTCCACCGGATATGAGCGCAACGAGCCAGCCCCCGGACGCGTCCCGGCGACGTCACCCGCGCCCCCGAACTCCTCCGAGAGCCTCGGAAGAAGGCTATCCTGAGCCAATCGATGGTGTTCAAAGCCACTTGTTGAATTTATTTGACTACTTGTTCTGTGAACCGCCATACAGAAAATAAAAGAAATCGCCAAATAGTGTTTTGGCTCACTCTATCCGACCGTCAACCAGTTTACCCCCACTTTTAATAACCGTCAACCACACCACTATTTGCTCAGTCACCACACCTTGAAGCACTATCGGAGCTCGACGGAACAATCACTCTCTGCGTCTGCGTGCAAGCGCGCGTCTCGGGCCACCATGTTGGCCGCGCGACAGGCGTCGATCGTTGGAAGAGTCGGAGGATGCATCTCACGGATCAGGTCCGGACGCACGGCGACGTCCGCCGGGCCCGTCCGGCCGACGCGACGTGCACGGCGCGGCGTGGTTCCGGATAGTTCGTCCACGTGGATCCCTAGGGCGAGTAAGACGACGACGCGACGTGCCGACATCAAGCGATCGTCGGTGCGCGCCGCCGCGTCCTCCTCCGCACCCGCGCTCGCCGCGGACGATCCAGAGGCGACGCGCGAGACCGGATACCGCTTCGTCGTCGTCGCCCTCATCGCGCTCGCGCTGCTCCTGTGCAACGCCGATCGAGTCATCATGTCAGTCGCCGGAGTGCCACTCGCGCAGGCGCACGGATGGGGCGAACGCGCGATCGGCCTGGTGCAGTCGTCGTTCCTGTGGGGGTACATGCTCACGCCACTCCTCGGCGGCGTGCTCGCGGACAGGTACGGCGGCAAGGCGGTCCTCGGGGGAGGCATATTGGTATGGTCGCTGGCCACCATGGCGACGCCCTTCGCCGCGGCGACGAGCCTCCCGCTCCTGCTGCTCACGCGCGCGGTCATGGGACTCGGGGAGGGCGTCGCGCTGCCGTGCATGAACAACCTCACCGCGCGATGGGTCCCCAAGGCGGAGAGGTCACGCGCGGTCGCCGCGTGCATGGGCGGGTTCCAGAGCGGATCCATGGTGGGCCTCCTCGCGGCGCCCGCCATGTTGGCGTGGGGCGGCGTCACCGGGCCGTTCGCCGTGTTCGGCCTGAGCGGGGTGCTCTGGGCGGTGGTGTGGGGGTTCGCCGCGACGACCTACCCGAGGGAGTCGCTTGCCTCCCGGCGCGTCTCCCCGGCGGAGCTGGCGCACATCGAGGACGGGGGAAGCGTGGCGGATGATTCAGCGACGACGAAAAGCGAGCGCCCTCCGTTTCGGCTACTGCTGAGCAAGGCTCCGGTGTGGGCGTGCATCGTGGCCAACTTCGTGAACAACTGGGGGTACTTCATCCTCCTGGCGTGGATGCCTTTGTACTTCAAGCAGGTCATGGGATTGGAGCTGGCCAAGTCGTCGTACTTCTCCGCGCTGCCGTGGGCGACGATGGCGTTGAGCGGCGTGTTCGCGGGGACTCTGGCTGATTCTCTAATCGCCAAGGGGGTGTCCGTGACGACGGTGCGCAAGTTCATCCAGGGCGTCGGGTTCATCGGGCCGGCGCTGATGCTGGTGCTGCTGACGTTCCAGACCTCCGCGAACGGCGCGCTCGCGGTGCTGACCGTCGCCATCGGATGCACCGCGTTCACCCAGGCTGGTTTCCTCGTCAACTTCCAGGAGATTGGCCCGCGCTACGTCGGCGCGCTGCACGGGATGGCCAACACCGCGGGATCGTTCGCGGGGATCGTCGGGACGTACATGACGGGGGTGATCCTGGAGAGCACGGGGTCTTGGCGCGCGGTGCTGTTCATCACCGCGGGCGTGTACGCGTTCGGAGCCGCGACGTGGCTGGCGTTCAGCACGGGCGAGAGGGTCTTCGACTGACCTGGGTGTGAATGGTTCGAATGGATGATGCTCGGGGGGCGACGGAGGCTCGGCTGCGCTGGCGGTCAGTGCCGCGGGTACGACCGCGGCGCAGACCGACGCGCGTTGAGAGGTTGTTATTTATACATCGTCATAAACACATTCGCGGGTGTAAACCGGGTCGATACACGTCAAGCGCTTAGCGTACCTCACTCGCGTCGCGGAGATCGTCGACGAGAGGGGTACTATTCAAATATTCGGGCGAAGCTTGAGGGGCGAGGTTTACGACGGGTTTGAGTCGACCTTGAGGCCTTTGGTGGTGTTAATTGTTTAAACACCATTGAGAGTAGTTGGTTTTCTGCCGTGAGGGACACTAAGTGTTGACCATGTTGGGTCGAACGCTTAGGCGCGCTCGCCACGGATGCGGCGGGCGAGCTGGATGTCCTTGGGCATGATGGTCACGCGCTTGGCGTGGATGGCGCAGAGGTTGGTGTCCTCGAAGAGGCCGACGAGGTAAGCCTCGGACGCCTCCTGGAGGGCGAGGATGGCGGAGGACTGGAACCTGAGGTCGGTCTTGAAGTCCTGGGCGATCTCGCGGACGAGGCGCTGGAAGGGGAGCTTGCGGATGAGGAGCTCGGTGGACTTCTGGTACTTGCGGATCTCACGGAGAGCGACGGTACCGGGCCTGTAGCGGTGGGGCTTCTTGACGCCACCGGTGGCGGGGGCGGACTTGCGAGCCGCCTTGGTGGCGAGCTGCTTGCGGGGGGCCTTGCCTCCGGTAGACTTACGAGCGGTTTGCTTGGTACGAGCCATGTTGACTGTGTGTTTGAGTTGTGACGAGTGCGGGGCGTTCGGCCAGTTATTTGAAGGTTTGAGGAACAATTTCCTCATTCGAACATTTTTCTGCGCTGAGTTTTGTGAATTTGTCCCTGTAATCGGGTTCATTTCTTGGAGTACACGAATACAATTCCTCAAACTTCGAATTGTCGAGTGTCAATCGTGCACGAGAATCCGACTTTTTGATTGGATACACATCCTTGATTTAATCTTGAGTTAATCCTTGAAATCAATACGTCTATTGACTCAAGAATTAACTCAAGGATTTGTAACCCCGAACGACGTTTGAAGACCCATTTGTTCGAATCCACTTGGCGAACTCCGCGTGGCCACAAAAAAAAATCGCGAAGCGAACGAGTGAATGACGTCGACAAACCGAGAAATTTTTGGGATAAAAAGCGAGGTGAGTGTTCTCGGTGTCCGATTGATGGCGAAAAGTCCCCGATACGCCGCCCGGAAACGCGGAGCACGACACACGCCGACGCGCCCAGCGCAGCGCAAGGGAGAGAAACCGTTCGTGCGCTAACCCCCGCGCCGGTTCCCGCGACACCTCTCGCGTCAGACGAACCGCGAGTTTGCCCGCGCGTCCCGTTTTCGGTTAGGCCGCCGTCGCCACATCGGATATCCACTGGGTGGCCCAGGGTAACTCTCGCAGGTGAGGCCACGCATCCGTCCCAGGACCGATCGTCGCACCGTTCGCGGACTTCGACTTCGATTCGCCCGTGCACGACACTTCCGGATTCCGGCGTGTTTGGACGAAGTTCGGGTAGCGGGTACGCGTCCACGGGTCCATCGCGTGGCAGTCGTACGGTCGAGGCACGCGCCAACGCCCTGCCAACGGAAGGCGAAGAAAACAGGGGCACGTACGTGACGTCGACGAATCAGTCCGACATGGCGCTCAGGCCCGGGCCCGGGTATAAGTTCCCGTGGGAGGACATGGGGAGCTTCAAATACCTCCTGTTCGTGCCGTTCGTGGCCACCGCCGCGCTCGGCATGGACGACGCCGACAATTGGGCCTACCACATGCTCGTGATCGCCGCCATCCGCTACGTGCACGCGCAGTTTTGGATATCGCTCTCGCGGATACACGCGGTGACGCAGCACACGAAGATTCAGGCGAAAGGGATCGACTACAAGCAGGTCGATCGGGAGGACCACTGGGACGACTACATCATCCTCCAGGCCATCATCATGACCCTGGTGCACAAGATGCCGTACCTCGGATACAACAACTTCCCAGAGCACAACACGATGGGGCTGTGGCAGCTCCTTTTACTGCACGCGGGGCCCACCGAGTTTTGTTACTACTGGCTCCACAGGGCGCTCCACCATCACACGCTGTACAGCTGGTACCACTCGCACCACCACGCGTCCTTCGTCACCGAGCCCATCACCGGCTCCGTGCATCCCTTCATGGAGCACTTGATGTACACCGCCAACTTTGCCATTCCGCTCGTCGGGACGTGGGCGTTTGGCGGCGCATCCATCGCCATGTTCTACGCCTACCTCATCGGCTTTGACATCTTGAACAACATCGGGCACTGCAACTTTGAGTTCATGCCCCAGTGGTTCATGGCCATCCCGGGCATGAAGTACCTCATCTACACACCAACCTACCACTCCCTGCACCACTCCAAGGTGCACGTGAACTTCTGCCTCTTCATGCCCATATACGACGTCGCTTACGGGACCAACGATCCGAGCTCGGACGAGTTGTACCGCAAAGCCATCAACGGCGAAGCCGCGCCGAACAAGTCCCCGGACGTGGTGTTCGTCGCGCACGGCACGGAGCTGCTCTCGCTGTTCCACCTCCCGTTCGCGCTTCGATCGTTCAGCTCCAAGCCGTTCAAGAGCGTGTGGTGGCTGCAGCCGTTTCTGCCGCTGTGCGTGCCGTTCGTCGCGTTGTTGCGAATCTTCGGCAAGCCGTTCACCGCGGACCGCCACCGATTGCTGCACCTGAACACGGCGACGTGGGTGACACCCGCGTGGGGATTCCAGTTCTTCATCAAGTCCGAGTTCAAGCACATCAATCGGCAGATTGAGCGCGCGATCCTGGAGGCGGACCGGAGCGGCACCAAGGTGATCGGCCTCGGCGCTTTGAACAAAAACGAGGCTCTCAACGGCGGCGGGCAGATGTTCGTGGACAAGCACCCCGATTTGAGGGTACGAGTCGTGCACGGGAACACTCTGACCGCGGCGGCCATTTTGCGAAAGATCCCGGCCGGCGTGAAGGAGATCTTCCTGACGGGCTCCACTTCAAAGCTCGGCCGCGCCATCGCGCTGTACCTCAGCGCCAGGGGCGTGCGGGTCGTCATGTACACAACCGCGAAGGATCGGTTCGAAAAGATCAGGGCGGAGGCGAATGAGGAGCATCGTGCGTTGCTGGTGCAGGCGACGACGCTGGAGGAAGGGTCCGGGATCAAGGACTGGGTGGTGGGCAAGTTCTGCAGCGCGCGGGACCAGGCGAAAGCGCCGAAGCACGCCGTCTTTCACCAGTTCGTCGTCCCGCCACTGGAGGAGTCGCGCAAGGATTGCGTGTACACCGACCTCCCCGCGTTTAAGCTCCCGAAGGAGGCGAAGGACTTCCGGTCGTGCGAGATGACCATGGAGCGGGGTCACGTGCACGCGTGCCACGCGGGCGCGCTCGTCCACGCCCTCGAAGGGTGGACGTACAACGAGGTGGGGGCGATCGATCACGAGAAGATCGACGTCACGTGGGAGGCGGCGACAAAGCACGGATTCGCACTCGCGTGAGTTTTGACGTGAGTTGTGGCGAGGGTGGCGACACACACAGAGGAGGTGATTTTTTGCACGCAATCGAGAGAGAGGGTGGGGGTTTCTTCCTGCCAGGGTAGGTAGGAGGTGACAAGTAGCCGCAGTCGCGCGAGCGCGCGACTTAATATTACGACATACTTGTTCACGGAGAAGTCCACTCGCCGGTTTTCATCCAGGGAAAAAGAATTGAATGAACGCCGAGGTTTAAGAGACGAGCTTCTCTCTATGTACACGCCAAAGCCTAGGGTAATAACACGCGGCGCTCCTCCCGCGAGGGGTGGGACGCGCAAACAATCGCTGCGACGCTCTAGTCCGACTCAGTTGGCGAGCACCTCGCCGGTCTTCTTGAGGAATCGCACCTTCTTGCCACCCTCAACCTTGTGGCCGACCCTGGAGCGCACCTTCTGCGCCTCGGACCAGTGCATGACGTTGGAGGAGTTGATGGGGAACTCCCTCTGGATGATCTGACCCGTCTCCCCCTCGCCCTTGGGCTTCACGTGCTTCGTCTTGATGTTGACGTCCTTGCACAGAATCTCGCCGCTCTTGGTGAAGACCTCCACCACCTCGGTAACCTTCCCTTTGTCCGCTCCCGCGATGACCACAACCTTGTCGTTGGTCTTGACGTGGAGCTTGACCCTCACGGGGTTGCCGTTGCCGTTGAGCTCCTGCTTCTCCCACTTCTTCTTCTGTTGGATGACACGGTTCGATTGGACGGGGGAAAAGGTCAGCGATTCGGTCGGTTTTGGGTGAATGGGCGAGCGTCCCCCCCGCATTTTATCTGACCCACAACCCTGGAAAAAGACCCAGACCCTAACCCTGAAAAGGTGGGACGGGCGCGCGAATTGCGGGGCGTCGGCACGGCGGGCGCGGGCTCGCGGTAGATTCAACGCCGCACACGATACCACGACCTCGTCGGGATACCGCGCGCTGCGTTTCATCGAACCGCCCGGCGTCGCGCCCGGCCGCGACGGACGCTTTCCGCCGGGCCGGCGACAATGGGAAAAGCCGCTCGGAAGGGAGACGCACCGCGACGACGTTGAAGGCCGGAGCCGCGGACACGCGAGCCGCGGGGGTGGGAACGCGGAGCTGCGCGCCCGCGAAGGAACCGGTCAGGGTGAGCCCCGCCATGCTGGAGAGAAGACCCGCCATGTTTGACTGCTACAGTAGGTCGCTAGCCGCGTCTACCAAGTGCGCGACGGGATGCACGACGTGTTCACTTGGTCTATCCACAGCAAAAAAAGTGCTTTAGAATTTGCAACCAGCCGCGAGTTTCGGTCGGACTTTTTTTGGCAGCCCGATTTGGTATCATGTTCGCACCCGCGTTGACCCCGCGATCGCTTTGAGCTCGGCGCGGTTGAAAGCGCGATTGAAAGCGATGCGGGCGATTTGATCGCGAAGCCGTCCTGCCGCCCGTTGGGTCGAACGCGAAGAAGGTTGTCGGTTCCCGTGAGTTCCATCGAAGACCACCGCGTTGGCACAACAGATCGCGGGGCGCGAGGGAGTAGCCCTTGAGTCCCCGGGTTCGAACACACGCTCGGACGCGCGAGAGAAGGTCTCGCGCGGGAGCTTAGACGTCGAAAAGGCCGGCGGCGGGTGTGTGACCCGCGCGCGCGGCGGCCAAATCGAAGGCGCCCCGTCGGTTCCCTCCTCCAATCTATTTGTTTGGAACAGACTCTGTTTGACGAGGAAGGGACGCGGAGGGGACGTGGATAGGCGTATCGGAGGTTAGGAGATAGTGCATCGACGATGGGCGGCGGGGCGGGACGCGGGGAGAAGGGCGACGGCCCGGGCTCCCCGCGCCCGACCCTCAAGAACCCGTCCCATGTCAAGTACAAGGCGTACGCATCGGGCGACGGCCCGATGGGCGCGTCGTCCCGCGCGAACACGCTCGCGCGGAAGACCGCGACGCAGCACCTGAAGGACCTGCACGACCCGCCGGATAACCTGACGCGACCGCGGACTCGGCCGGAGATTGTCGAGTTCCTGAACATGTGCGACTACACCCACCAGGTGGTGTCCAAGGTTGACGTAGACGAACCGCTGTTTCAGCCGTTCCCGCCTAAGATCGAGTACCACAAGTACGAACCCTTCCGCACGTACGAAGCTCTGCTGTGGTTCCGGAACAACGACTACGTCCCACGGCGGATCAAGATTGAGGATCCGAAGAACCGGCACTTCACGGTTCGGCGCATGCGGGGTAAGAAAGGCGAACGGCTCGTGGAGGAGAAGGGCGGACCCGGCGGAAGGCCGGGGGACGGCGTCGGTAAGATCGCGCCCGGCATGGAGGTCGCCTTCAAGGTGGTCTTCGCCCCGAGCGATAAAGGGGACTACGCCGTGGACCTGGTGGTGGCGACGGAGCGGGAGAAGTTCATCGTGCCGGTGCGATGCGCGGGTAACAAGCCCGCGCTGGACTTTCCCGATTCCGTCGATTTCGACCCGACGCCCGTGAAGCAGTGGGGGCACGTGGTCAAGACGGTCCGCAACGTCGGTAGTAAGACGGCGAGGTTCGCGCTGTTCGCACCCGAGCCGTTCACGGTATCGCCCGCGGAGGGGATCCTGGACGTGGGCGAGTGCGCGCAGGTTCGGCTCGGGTTCCGCCCCGAAGCGTGCGGCGTGTACGAGGGCGAACTGGAGGTTGAGCTCGGCGACGGCCTCGCGCCAATCACCGTGGGGCTGAAGGGTGAAGGGTGCGAGATCCTCGCGGGTTTGGCGCAGGGCGAGGTTGAGATGCTGCCCACGTTCATACACAAGTCATCGCAGCGGACGTTTCGGGTGGTGAACCACTCGGGTGTGCCGGTTCGATTCGAGGTTAAAAAACTCGCGGATTCGTTCCTGGAAGAGGAGGCGCGATCCCGCGTGGTGACCTCGTTCGGCGAGAGTTTGACGCACACGCTGGGCGGGTCGCAGGATGACCTCCGGCGCGCGATGGTCGCCGGCAGGCGGACCATCGGCGAGGACGGCGAGGAGCTCTCGTCCGAGGACGAGGATGAGATTCTCGGAGCCAAAGCCGTGGAATTCGCCACCCGAACCGCCGGCTTGGACCGCGCGTTGCTCGCGGATAACCTCCACTTCGAACACCCGCACTTCACGTGCGTCCCGCTCGCCGGCGAGGTCGTGCCCGGGGGCGAGTGCGAGGTGACGGTCAGGTTCCACCCGCAGGCCAGCGGGCGGCTTTCCACCGTCGCGTACGTCGACGTGGAGGGCCGGGAAGATCGGCTGCCGCTGACGCTCAAGGGCCACGCCGTGGGACCCATCGCGGTGTTCACGTACGACGCCCTGGAGGTTGGCGACGTGTTCATCGGCGCCGTGCACCAGTACGAGGTTGAGCTCGTCAACCGCGGCGAGGTTGCCGCCGAGTTTAGGCTTATCCCGCCGGCGCCGAACACGCGGGCGGCGATGGACTTTTCCTTCGAGCCCGCCGCGGGTGTCATACCGGTGGGGGAGATCCAGACCGTGGCCGTGACGCTGTGCTCGGATACTCTCGGCGAGTTCGACGAGTCGTTCGAGTGGGAGATCATGGACGGGGAGATTCCCACGCGGCTGGACTTCAAAGGGAAAGTCGTCGGGCCGGCGTTTACGGTTGACACTCAGAGCCTCGATTTCGGCGTGGTGGGTTACGGGTTTCGGTACACGAAGGACTTCACGGTACACAACGGGTGCGAGATTCCCATGCGGTTCTCGCTGCGGGTTCCCGGGGATGACAAAGGCGAGTTCACGTGCGTGCCGTCGGCGGGTACGATCTTACCGTTTGGGAAGCAAAAGGTCGAGCTGGAGCTCGTGAGCGAGACGGAGACCAGGTACACGACCACCCTCGACGTGGACGTGCCGGGCGTGGGTAAGTCCCTGCACAGGATCCCACTCGCGGCGCACAGCAAGGTTCCGACCCTATCGCTGCCCACCGGGACCGTAGACTTTGGCCCGTGCTTCATCCGGCACAGGTACACCCGGACGGTGACGATGACGAACGGCTCGAGAATTCCGGCCAAATTTATCGTCGAGCCGCAGGATACCCAGAGCCGCGGTCTGTGCGCGTGGGACTGCGAACCCGCGTCCGGGTCGGTGGACGGGCAAGGACAGGTCGAGCTGACGTTCACCGTCGTCGCCGAGAGACTCGGTCTCATCAACCTCCCAGCGACGATCAAAACGGTGGGGTCGTCCAAGCCGCCTATGCAGCTCATGGTCAAGGCGCACTCAAGGGGACCCACGCTGGGATTCTCGGAGAAACCGGACGACCCCGACTCCGTCTGGGTTCCCGAGATCAAATGGGGCAAGACGCCCGTGCTGAGGGACGAGTCTAGGGTGATTTACGTGACGAACAAGTCGCTGATCCCCGCGGATATCCGAGCCTTTGTGCAGGACCCGGATAGCGCCTTTTTCGTGGACGCCAGGGAGAAAACCTTGGAGCCCGGCGAGGAGTACGCGCTCACGGTGACTGTTCACATGGACCAGCTCATGGTTCACAAGGATGAGCTCAACGTCATGGTCATCGAGGGCGCGCCGTTCATGATCCCGCTCAGCGCCGAGGGGATCGGGAGCCTGACCACGTGCGCCGACCTCGACGGACCCAGCGCCATCAACTTTGGCCCGCAGCTCAAGGATAGACCGTTCAGCAGGGAAATCGTGGTGACCAACAACGCGCGTAAGCTGCAACAGCTGGTGTGGAGCAACGTCACCGCCGAGGAGAAGATCAAGGAGGCGATCAAGAAACAGGCGGCGGAGGAGGATGCGCGTGAGAGCTACCTGCAGCAGATCGGCGTCAAGAAGAAGGAGAAGAAACCTCTCCCAACCGACGGGGAGCTCGGCATCACCTTCTCGGTGACCCCGCAGCAGATCACCGTGGGGCCCAAGTCCTCGGTGGTGTTCACGCTCTCGGGCTTTTCCGAGTTCGAGGGCGACGTCGGGGAGACTCTGGTGTGTAAAAACACCGCGGGGTCGCACAGGGAGGCGAAGGAGGTGATGACGATTCACGCCTCCGCCTCCGTCGCCATCCCGCTGATGGACTTCTCCAAGGACACCCTCGCGTTCGAGTTCTCGCACGATCCTGATTTCGCCAACGAGGTTCAGGAGCAGCCCGTCACCATGCGCAACGTCTCGGCGGTTCCCCTGCGGTTCACTGTACAAATGAACCCCCCGTTTGACGTCGAGCCCAAACCGGACTGGGAACTGGAACCGAACGAGGCGGCGACGATCAGGGTCACCTTCGACCCGGACTACCGCGGCGACTGCCAGTCCCACGAGGTTCGCGACAAGCTGCTCGTGTGCTACGACGATAACCCGCACGTCGATTCCGTCGACCTCGGCGCGGAGATTTCGTTTCCCAACCTCGACGTGAGCCACTCGTTCATCGACTTTGGCTCGGTGCTCAACGACACCACGAAGCGCGAGTACGTCACCGTGCGAAACACCGGTTCCGTTCCCGCCCGGTTCGAGTGGGTGTTTGAAACCTACGACGACGACGGCGAGGTGGACGAAGACGAACCGTCGGTGGTGGATAAGATGATGCAAGATGGGTTGAACAAGGGGAAGCGGATAAAGCCGCGGCGGTCCAAGGTTTCCACCCCGCTTCGAAACGCAAATCCCGAGCAGGTTTTCGACGTGCTCCCCATCCGCGGCTACCTCCAGCCGGGCGAGGAGGAACGCGTGGAGATATCGTACTTTGCCCAGGCGCACTCCAAGGTTCGCGCCGTCGCCGTCTGCGAGGTGGAAGGCGGTCCCGCGTACGACGTGGAGCTCACCGCCGACGCTCACCTCATCAAGTACGAACTGAACGCCACGTCGATCGATTTCGGCCGGCAAACCTTCGACAAGACGATCAACAAGGAGATCGTGCTGACCAACACCGGGCGCGTTAAGATCCCGTTCAGGGTCAACACCAAGTCGCTGTCCAGGCAGGCGCTGTTGTCGGTGACGCCCAAGGAGGGTGACGTGGAGGGCGGCGACTCGTATCACATAAACTTTGCCATTCGGCCCGGGATCCCCGAGAAGATCGACGAGGTCGTGACCCTCGAGGTTGCGCACTTCGAGCCCATTCGGATACCGATCACGGGCGAGGGCATCTACGGATGCGTGGCGATGTCGCTTCCCAGGGCGTTGTCCGACGAGTACGCCGTGTACGTCGAGGAGGCGAGGATACTCTTGCTGACGCGGGGATATCCCAACCCCAACCTGCCGCCGATGTGCCGCGAGGGCGTTCCGGAGCCCGACCCGATGCTCGAGACGTTCGCCTTGGAGGACACCAAGGGCGGGCTGACCCTCGGGAAGGTCACCGGGACCTTCGTCGGGGGTACCATGCGACGGACGGGACCGTCGGCGACTGCGCTGGCGCTGAGCAAGCGTCTGCCCACGCCCACCGGTCGCAGCCTCTTCCTCAGCAAGGCTCCCTTCAACTCGTCCAGGCCGCGCGGGCTCGGAGAAGTCTGGATGAAACCCAAGGGCATTTACAAAGACGAGGAAGAAGATTCCGACCTGGTGCCGATGATGGGCACGATGGCGACCGTCGAGGACGAAGAGATTGACGACGTGAGCCTCCTCGGCGCGACGAAGCGCGGGAGGAAGAAAAAGTACATCCCGACCCGGGCTGAGATTTGGCACGAGGCCGACAGGCTCTGGATGATGGCCGAGCTGCTGGAGCGCGAGAAGGAACGCGAGGAGCGCAGGGCGGCGCGACTGGCGCTCACGGGCTCGGAACTCGAGCCCGTGCCCCCGCCTGGCTCACCGCCCGGAGGCGCCGTGAACGACGGTGGACTGACCCCGTTTTACCGCCACGTGTCGAGACAAAAGCCGCTCACTCCCGAGTTTTACCCGGAGAAGCCCTCGTTTTCGCAGACTGGCGTGCTGTACCCGCCGCTGGGCACGAGGACCGGCCCGCCGATCCCCGGCGGCCACGGCACGCGCATGGTCACCCCGCGGGCCACGAGCCGCATGACGATGTCACGCGCCACCAGCCGGGGCAAGACGCCGAGGGAAGCGCCCAAGCCGTCGTGCACCGTCGCGCGATACGTCGTTGACTTCGGCGCCGTGGTCAAGGGTGCGGCGCTGTCCAAGCGGTTCACGGTTCAGAACCTGGGCGACGGCGACATGCTGTTCGCGTTCGATAAGAAGGACCTCGAGCGACGGGGGTTCCGGGTGTACCCCGAGTACATGCCCAAGCTGAGCGGTCAGCCGTACTGCCAAACCACCGAGGTTACGCTGACGCTGAACACCGCCATGGAACACGTGGAGGAGGGCGTCATCGACTTCACCGTGCCCCTCAGCGTCACGGGCGGGCCCCAGGCGCTCGTCACCATCAAGGCTGTCGTGCAGGTTCCCGGCTTGACCGCCAACATGGAGACGCTTGACTTTGGCAACGTGCAGGTTGGCCACTGTAAGTGGGCGTACGTGCAGCTTCACAACGACAGAGCCGTGGCGTGCGACTGGTCCGTGAAGAAACCCCCGGCGCGGATCAGGCGCGACGGTGAGCCGGAGAAGCCCCCGGACGTCTTCGTGTTCACGCCGAGTCGAGGGTCGCTGAAGCCCGGCGAGCGCCGGAACGTCAAGGTGCGGTACATGCCCAACGGCGAGATCCCGGCCGGCGGGTTCCACAAGCAAACCTGCGTCGTGGTGGAGCACAACCCGGTGATGACGGTGATCACCACCGTGGGCCAGGCGCACGAGCTCCTGGTGCGATGCGACCCGGGTCCCACGCTGGACTGCGGCGTCGTGATGCCCAAGAGCGAGGAGGACGGGGAGGAGGAGCCGGAGCCGGACCCGCCCGCCGAGGAATCGGGCGAGCCCGAGCTCGACGCCGACGGGAACCCCGTGGAGAAGCCCAAGGTTTTCAAAAAACCCAAAAAGTTCACCGAGCAAACGGTGTGGCTCGTCAACGACTCCGAGGTTGACGTCTGCGTCTACCTCCAGAACGACCCGCAGATGCTGCTGGACGAGGACGTCATCCGCACCGCCACGAAGGAGTCCCAGATGCTCCTACTGCCCCCGCGCGTCGGCGCGTTCGCGGCTGAGGAGGAGTGGGCTAAAATGGTGGAGGCTGACGAGGCGCGAAAGGCTGAGGAAGAGGCTGCCGCCGCCGCCGCCGCCGCCGAGAACGCCGAACCCGAGCTCGACGAGGACGGTAACCCCATCCCGAAACCCGAGGCTGAGGAAGGAGAGCCCGCGGAAGGAGGAGAGCCCGAGGCTCCGGCTGAGGCTCCCGAGGGCGAAGCGGAAGGCGCTGAAGGTGTTGAAGGCGAAGCGGCCGAGCCCAAACACGCCGAGCTCGACCTCTACGTCCCCCCCGACGATTCCACGTGCATACTGGTCACCGGACCGGCGTACTCGCTCGCGTCGGAGACGGCGCTGGAGCTGGCGGCCAAGTACCAGGTTCCCAAGCTCGACGTCGACGAGTGCGTCCGCGCCGCCGCCGAGGCGATAGGGGACTTGGGCCTCCGCGTGCGAAAAGAGCTCGGCCTGCCCAAGCTCCTCGAGGACGACTCCGACGACGAGGACGATGACGGCGAGGACATCGAGGCTCTCGACGCGCCCCCCGTCGAGGATGGCGAGGAGAAACCGACGGAGGGTGAGGAGGCTGAGGCACCGACCGAGGATACGCCGGCTGAGGGCGACGGCAAGGCGGCGGACGAAGCCGCCGCCGAGCCCGAGACGCCCGAGGAGCTCGTCCACGAGGATGGCAAGCTGACCATCAAGACCCTCGCGGACGTCCTCGAGCGTGTCATCTTCACGGACTACGTCGGCGGCTTCGTCGTCGACGGCGTTCACTGCGAGTTTGCCGCGTCACCCCTCGCGGCGGTCAAGGCGCTCACAATCGCGCTGGGCATGGAAAAGTCCAAGCCGAGGCCGCCGGCTAAGCCGGAGGATGCGGGCGACGACTGGGAGGCTCCCGAGCCCGAGGAGGGTGCCTTCGTGCTGCACGGCCGCAAGAAGCTCATGGTGGTCTCCCTGGAGGTTGACGACGGAGTCGCGGCGAAGCGCGAGACGATGGAGAAGAGGGGCGACGAGCCGGAGCCCGAGCCCGAGCCCGAGCCGGAGAAGCCCGCGGAACCCGAGGGTGAAAAACCCGAGGGCGAGGAGGGCGAGGAAGGACCCCCGGCCGAGACGTTCGAGCTCAGCGAGGCGACCGCCGCGGCGATCGCGAAACACCGCGAACTCGTCGAGACGATCCTCCCGCTCTTCGGCTCGTCTCACGCGACGTACCCCGACAACTGCGCCCTGGTGTTTCCCGTCCTCACCGACGAGTGCGACGACTCGGGCGCCGTCGTCGACGTCGCGACTGGCGCCGAGGAGAACCCGATGCCCACCCCGCCCAAGCCCCTCGACTACATCCCGCCCGAGGAGGTGTTCCAGGTCATCACGCGGCCTGCGGAGAGGGAGGCAAAGGCTCCCGCGACCAAATTTGTCGTGCTCACGCCGTTGATCCAGCCCGAGTACCCACACGCGAAGAAGCCGCCGACGCCGGAGCCGATCGAGGGTGCCGAGGGTGCCGAGCCCGAGCCCGAGCCACCCGCCGAGGATACACCCACGGAGAACGAGATGCAATCGCTCACCAGGTGGGACATCCCATCGGGCAACGCGGTGCAAATCATCGTCCGGTTTGAATCCACCGAAGTCGGCGATTTCACCGAGCGACTCGCGTTTGAATGCGTCGGCGGACAAAAGGTTGAGACGCTCGAGTGCGTCGGACGATGCGACTTCCCGGCAATCTCCGACGATTACCGCAACGTGTACGCGTCGAAGAAGACCAAGGCGTCGCAGCGCCCGCCCGACCACCTCATCTCGCACCAGTTCATCATCGCCAAGCCCGGGTCTGACAAAAAGCCGCCCGGGAAGTTTGAGTTTGGACCGCTGCTGAACGAGTGGCCGATCCCCGAGCCGGCGCCGCCGTGGGAGGAGGGCGCGCAGGACGCGAAGGGCGACCCGATCCCGGATCCGGGCCCCGTGGACCCGCACGCGCACCACAGACGCGCCAACATCGAGCGGCTCCGGATCACCAACAACGGTCTGCACGACGTCAAGGTCAAGTTTAGGCTGAAGCGGCCGGTGGACGACGACGGGAACGAGCTCGAGGAACCCGGCGATTTGCCCATACCCGGGCTCGACGTTTTCAAGTTTGAGCCGGAGGAGATGACGCTGTTCGCCGAGGAGACGCGCGAGCTCATCGTCACCGCCTACCCCAAGGGTGAACACGAGTGGCCGCCCGAGCCCGAGCCCGAGCCCGAGGCGGAGGCGGAGCCCCCCGCCGACGGCGAAGAGGCCCCAGCCGACGGCGAGCCCCCGGCTGACGGTGAGACACCACCGGCCGAGGGCGACACCGCCGAGGGCGAGCCCGAGCCCCAGGATGGCGACACCGAGAAGGCCACCGCCAAGAACGTGCAGGTATCCGCGTTCCCCAGAGGCCCGTGCCCGTTCACGATCCACGACTGCGTCATCGTGGCGGAGGTTGAGGACAACCCGGGGACGTTTGAGTTTCCGATGTCCTGCGTCGGCGTCACGCCGACGGCGGTCATGTCCGTGGACGTCGACGAAGAGACTGGGCTCGCCTTTGACCGCGTCATCGCGGGCGCCAAGGAGGTGCGGAAGTTCCGCGTGAAGAACACCTCGCTCCTGCCGTTCAGGTGGAAGCTGGAGCTCCCAGCCGAGGATTGCCCGACGCAATTTACAATCTCGGACACGGAGGGCGAACTGTTCCCAGGGCGAGAGCACGAGGTCACGGTGTCGTTCACCTCCGAGGAGGCCACCGAGCCGATCGAGATGAACACCAAGCTCGTCGTGTTCGACATGCAGGGCCCCAAGGACAAGGATCTCCAGCCCACGCCTTTGTTCACGGATGAGGAAGGGGCGCCGAAGCCCGTCTCGGAGCGCGAGTTGAAAATCTCCGCCGAGGCTTTCGTCATCGCGGTGGACGTCAAGTACCCCGGCGATCCACCCGAGGGCGAGGAGAAGGTCTCCGCGCTGGACTTTGGGCTCCTGCGCGCTGACGAGGAGGACGACGCGCAGCTCAAGAAGTCGTTCACGCTGCACAACACGGGCAAATACCCCGTCACATTTTCCCTTACCAACAAATCCAAGTCCACCAAGGACCTCTTCCACGTCGAACCCGCCGAGGGTGAGATCGAACCGGGCGCCGAGGTTCCGATCGAGCTTCACTTCAACAAGGCGATCGAGGTTGAGGAGGGCGTGCCCGGCAAGCGCAAGATCAAGCGCGAGGTGCACCTGGTGAACAACGGGGATCTGCACCTCTCCGTCGTCGACTCGAGCGGCGTTCGACACGACAAGATCCCGGTCAAGGTTTCCATCCGGACGTCGTACTCCAAGTACGCCCTCACGCCGTCGCGCGGGGTTAACTTTGGCCCCACGATGTACAACACCGAGTCCGAGCCCAAGACGTTCGAGATTTCCAACGTGGGAGACTTCCCCTTTGACTTTAACCTCTTCGACTACGGCTCCAGGGGCGGCGCGGATGCCGAGATTGAGAAGGACGAGGACGGTAACCCCGTGCCGCCTCCCAAGACTGAGGGCGGCGAGTTGGCACTCGGCGCGTTTGTTCTCAAACCCCCCACGGGTACAGTCGAACCGGGCGAGAAGGCTGTCGTCGAGGTTGTGTTCAAGGCTGAGGACGACCGAGTGTTCAGCGAACTGTGCGGGCTCGACGTCTCGGGCCGGAACCCGACGGATAAGCCGCTGGGCATCGTCTACCCCGTCGCGGGCGAGAGCGTCATACCGGGCATCGCCGCGGAGGACTTCCGGGGTATATTCGAGGAGCACAAGCTCGTCGTCGCCCTGGATCCGTCCATGCTCGAGACGAACGCGTTTGACACGACGAACAAGGTGTTCTCCTTCGGGCCCGTGCTCGCCAACCTGGCGGGCGACGAGGAAGGTGAGGCGACGCCCGCCGAGCCGGAGCTCGACGAGAACGGCGAACCAAAGCCCGTGCTCCCGACCGGCGGCGTCAAGGCCAACTTCCGAATCTCCAACCCCAAGAAGGTTCCGTGCTCCGTGGACTTCACCCTCGCGCCCAAGGAGGACGCCGGCGGTGAAAAGTTTCCCATGGAGGTGCACCCGGCGTCCCTCGACGTGCCACCGCACGAGCACAGGTACGTCACGGTGTACTTTGACCCGCGCGCCATCTCCTCGTACGTCGCCACCTTGGACGCCGTCGTGCGCGAGGGTGCGGATCCCAAGACGAAGCAGTTCACCTGCGACGTGCGCGGCGACGGCACCTTACCCCACGTCACCGTCGAGGAACCCTCGACGATCGCAG
>Ga0209666_1001282_pt1 | contig 19319 bp, 10 predicted proteins | sample SaaInlV_125m_DNA_FD_184679 | JGI IMG/M metagenome (GOLD analysis project Ga0209666, IMG submission 184679) | Marine microbial communities from expanding oxygen minimum zones in the Saanich Inlet - Saanich Inlet SI037_S3LV_10m_DNA (SPAdes)... | ecosystem: Environmental > Aquatic > Marine >...
AATAATTTAAGTACCGCTGCAACTGGGGCTATAATTACTATAACCAACACACCAGGTTCTCCTAATTTAACAGCTAGTGATTTACTTATAGCAACAAATAAAGGTTGGACAGTTAATCAATAAAAAATAAATAATATGTTCTATAAATACGAAGAAGATATAGATAGTTGGATAAAGGGTAATAAAATAACATTTCCTGACGGAGTTACATTATCAATAGATAACAAGATTGAATATAAAGGTTGGTTTTGGAGTGAAGAACCACCTACGGAATACAGTGAATGGTTAGAAAAACAAAAAAATATATATAAAACATGAGCGCTACACCAAATATTAATCTTTCAAAGATAAAAGGAAATAAGTTAGATGCCACTTTAGCTCCAACCGTAAACGATGATTCTTCATTGGGGTTTGGAGTGGGTTCATTATGGATAGATGCTACAAATGATAAGGCATATAATTGTGTTGATGCAACAGCCGGAGCAGCTGTATGGAATGAAGCCGGTGGTGGTTCTCCTAGTCCACTAACAACAAAAGGAGATTTATACACACAGAGTGGATCATCTGATACAAGATTACCAGTTGGAACTAATGGACAAGCATTAGTAGCTGATAGTACTGAGGCAACAGGGTTAAAATATGTAAACTTATCAGAAACTCCAGCCGTAGGTGGTGGATTACTTGTTGATTTAGGTTTTGCAAATACCAACCAAGCTATTACTGTTGCTAACAACGCAACTACTATTAATTTTGATGACACCGTAACAGGAGCGATAGACAAGAACGGTGATTGGGATAATACAAATAAAAAGTTTGTTGTTAGCTCAACAAGCGGTGCTGGAACTTATCAGTTTGAAGTTAATTTATTTTCACAAAATAGTGTTAGTGGCTATTATAATTTACAAGCATTTATTAACGGAAACATAAAAACACCTAATGGGGCTTTTGCTATGGCAGATGCTGTTGATGATTCAAATTTTGATGGGGTAGCTGGTACTATTTCACTTGATTTAAATGTAGGTGATGAAGTTGAAATTAAATTACAATCATATAACGCAACTACAACTATATCGGCAAATGGTACATGGAACTTTACTCAAGGTATGAGAATATCTAAAGCTTCAGGTATTAAAGGAGAAAAGGGAGATACGGGAACGGGTGCTCCAGTTGAGCTTACTAAGAGTATGTTTATACCCGACCCAATAGCTTCTGATGATTTTGGAATATGGGAGCCTGGGGTTGCAATTACAATAACTAAAGTAGTAGTACAAGGGGTCGGAGCAACATCAACAACCTTTAATATCAATCATAGTGGTAGTACTGACTTATGGTCAGCTGACAAAGTTGCTACAACAACAAAGCAAACAATTACAAGTTTTGATGATGCTACTTGTACTGCTGCTAACTATATCCAATATCAAGCAAGTGCTATTAATGGAACCCCAACAGGTCTTAAAATAACAATAACTTATACAGAGGACTAAAGATGAAAACTATAATTAGTAAAATAGAATTAGAGGGTACTGATAACTTAAAATATACTGATGTTGGTTACACTACTGAGGTAAGCTTAATAAATCAGATTAATGAGGCTTATGATATTTCTTTAGGTGTTTTTTTAGGTGAGAATAGAACCAAACTAGAGATAGGTGAGGTATCAATAAGTACTTTTTTTAGTGGTGTTAGCTATGTTAATGAAGCTAGAACAGAGGTGGAAAGTGTAGAGGGTTTAAGTCTTATTGAAATTACTAACATAAACCAATTATAATGGCTGTACCAACTAAAGGAAATACTACAAGTGCTAACCAGACACCAGCGGCTAATTTTAAAACTCAAAACCATACCCAAGATACTGGTGATAATGGTTTAATAGTTGCTCAGTTTACTATGAGTAATAGCACTTCTTATACATCAGCTACTTATGGTGGGGTTACAATGACAAGATTGTATACTATTAACCGAAGTGGATTAGGTCAAAGAATGGCTTTTTATTACTTAGAAAATCCTCCAACAGGAAGTAACACTTTAAGAGTAAATTTTAGCGGCCCCCAATGGAATCCACTTAGTACTCACATAAGAAGTTTTACAAACTCAGGAGGTATTGGTAACTCATTAAGATCAGGAGGTTCTGCAACACCATATAACGCAAGTTTAACGGTTTCTGATGATAGCTTGATAATGATGACTTCTTGTAGTATTAACGCTATTACAAGCCAACAAATACCAACAGGAACAAATCAATCATACAGCCAACATAACACCAACAGACAAGTTGCTACGGGTGCTATTTCATCAAATGCTGGTCATAGTGCTGGTAGTATTGCATTAAGAGCCACATCGACATTTGGTAATGTATCATTAGACAGAACAGAAATATTAGGTATAGGCACGCCTGTACCCTCAAGAAGAAGAATAATAATGTGTTAATGTAATATGGAGAGCGTTTTAAAAGTATTAGCTGAGAATTTAGAAAGTAGTTTAGTATCTGCTTTAGTTATATTGTCTTTATCTTTTATGTGGATATTTAAAAAAAGTATACCTACATGGGTAAATACTTTTTTAAGTGTAAAGCATAAATTAACAATCAAATCTTTAGAACATCACGATGTTTTTAATACCTGTGCAAGGGTTGAGAAAGAAGTATCTTTTATGAAGTTTTATACTCATGGTGAATATGACATTTCTAAAAGCAAAATGTGTAAGGACTTTGTAAAGTATAAGATCAAAGTTTGTTCAGAAAGTTTTAACAACATACTAAAGGATGATATTGAAAAAATGAATCCTGATGAGTTTAAAATGTACATTATAGAAGCTCAGACTCAAATGCATATTAAATACATTGGTGCTATTGTAGATGAGTGGAGAGAAAAGGGTATTTCTGAGGATGATATAAAGTACGTTATTGAGTTATTTGAGAAGTTTAGGTATGATGTTGTAAAGGCTTTTGAGTATAGAATCAATTCAATATTTAGTACTACCAGCCATAAAAACAATATAAGACGGCTTTTGGCTATATTTGAAATGTGGGCTTTTGGTATTGATATGCTGCCCAGAGATATGCAGACAACTTTTGAAACTTTAAATGGTAGATTTAAGGAAATAGAATACTAGTAATTAAATTGACCTTTTTTAATAGCCTCTAATTGCTATATTAGTTACAAACCACTAAACATGTTTAAATTACTTAGAAAGTTTAAAGAAGGATATATTAAATTCAGGGTAGTACCTGATCCTGTGAAGCCTATTATAATAACTAAAGATTTACTAATTAATAAAATACAAGATGTATATAAAGATAAAGGATATAGGTTCTTTTCAGGAGACACATCTATAAATGTATTTGCTATTAGGTGCACTACAGGCACTGACATGTTTGACGACTATGTTGGTGTTGCTTATTTTTCTAGTAACGATCTAGAGGTAGATTTATACCCGGCTACAACAGAGCCTGGAAGACACTGGTTATTAAACCCATTAAGGGCTACTGGTTGTGCAATAATGAAAGAAGGACAATACCTAGGGTCTTACGCAATTGGAGGACACGGTAAAAGAAAATACCCAGCACTTAGACAGATTAAAGCAATTCCAGTATATAGAGATAATAATCTAGATAACAATCATGATCTAGACGAGAGCACCTTAGATACAGGAATACACTACACTAATATACACCACGGATATGGAGCAACATTAGTAAGAAAGAATTCAGCAGGGTGTATTGTAATACAAAGTAAGGATAGATTTAATAATGAGTTTATGCCTTTAGCCAGAAGATCTGCTGAGATATACGGAAATTCATTTACATTTACATTATTAAATATTAACGATTTTAAATAAACAATTATGAAATTACTAAGCAAACTAGGAGGATTATTTAAATCTGATAAAGGAAGTAAGTTAATCGATAAAGGTATGGACCTTACAGCTACCAATCTAAAACACAGAAAAATATTTAAGATTAGCGTTTTGGTTATACTAGCTATACTATTATTAGCTGGGGCAATAGAAGGAGATGTATTTATTGATTTAGTAAATCCAGTACTAAAATAGAATTTATTACTATTCCCTTTGTAACGAGACAAAAAAGTTATATACTTTAATTATACATAAATTAACACAATTTTTAAAATGGCTAAAGATTATTTAGGATTATACGCAACTAACGGAGTTAAGAAATTCCAGATGGGTGGTGAAATGGCACCAGAAGCAGCACCAGCAGCACCAGCACCAGCAGGTGGAGGAGCAGACTTAGAAGGTATGGTTATGCAGTACGCAGAAACTAAGGACCCAGCATTAGCTGTACAGATTGCAGATGCTTTAGTTTCTATGTTAGGAGCACAAGCAGGAGCAGCACCATCAATGGAGAAAGGAGGACGTATGTCTTATAACGCTCCAATGTTTAAAAAAGGTGGTAAGTTAAAGGTGTAATATCTCTCATTAGTAGAGATATTATTAACTATTAAAACAAATTACATGCACCCATTTACCAGAAAATACCAGACCGGCGGGAAACTGGACACTAATGCTATGCGAGATGATGTCTCCAAAGATGGAGAGTTTTTCAGAGATGGAAATTATACTCAAAAAGGTCGTAGAAGGTTAGCCGCAATACAGAAAGTAGAAGACAATCAAGACAGAGGCCTATCATATAATATTGATGACAGCACAGGATCGTTTGAGATTGTAGATGCTTTAGGTAGGTTAGATGTAAATTCTGGTGGTCATGGTATTGGTTCTTCTGAGAGATCGGGATTACTATATGGTACATTTAATAAAGACAAGAGATCTAAGAGAGAAATATCTTCTCTAATGTCTGGTGCTTCTAAGTACATTATAAACGACTCTAAGGTTGTTAATAATGATGACGAGAATAAAGCCGATATTATCCCTGATAGTAGCACTAATAGTGCTAATAATGTTATAGTAGATCCTGCTCCAACTGGAGGAGATAAAGTGCCTCTTACAAAAGATCAGGAAGAAGCAAAAGTTATTGGGATAGATTTAAGTAAGGGAGCAACAGCTAAAGTACTTAGTGCACAAAAACGACTAAAGGCAGCAGGATTTTATGCAGGTCCTTTAGATGGTATATGGGGTACTAATACTCAAGCAGCCTGGAACAAAGCGTATCCTACAAAAACTGCTGCTAAAACACCTGAACAAATAGAAGCAGAGGCTAAAGCATTAATAGAGGCAAAAGAAAAACCAAAAGATAGTAAGCCTGAGAATAAAGTAGTAGTTAAAGAAGAAGATGATATTGTCGTGACTACGACTAATAGTAATGATGAAAGTATAGCATCAAATAAAACAATATCAGCGGAAGGTCTAGATAATGTTGCTGATTCTCCTATAACTAGATTAGATAGGATTGCTGAGGCAGGAGACATACAAGAAGAGATAAACCTCAGAAAATCTAATGGAGGAATTCCTTCAGAAGATCCAAGGTTTAAAGACAGAAGTGTTGCTGATCTTGAAATGGATAAGTACGACCTTGTTGAAAGAGGTCCAGTTAGTACGACTAAAGCTAAAGGATCTGATATTTTTGAATACAATGCTGAGACAAACACATCTACTCAAGGAGGTACTTTATTTTCTGGTATAGGTGAAGGAGATGTTAAAGGATTTTTAGAGACGGATAATATTGCTAATCAATTATTTTCTTCTAAGTATAATAAAGGAATTATAGATAATAGTGAGAAGATAAAGTTATATAGAGATGAAATAAAATCTAGAGAAGACGCTGACTATAGTAAAGAAAAGTCTCCCTTCGCAGGAGAAAAAACAGAGGACCTTAACAAAAAGATAAAAGAATTAAATTTAGAGGTTTCTGATTCAATAACTGAGCAAGTAAAACAGAGTTATAACTCTACTGTATCATATATTAAAAATGAGCTAGAGAAAAAGGAAAAAGAGTTAAATAATTTAAAATATACTAATGCATCAGATGATGAAATTAAGCAAAGTACTATCACTAGAAACGCACTTAAGTCTAGAGTTAAATTTTTAGAAAAAAAGATAGATGCTTTTTATGATTCTGGCATGACTAAAAAAGACTACAAAGATTTTTATGGTGATGTAGTTTTATCTGATGATAAAAATGTGATGTGGGACACTACCAGAAATAAAGTAGTAGATATTAAAACCCGTATAGACGAGATCAAAAAAGTAGCTAAAGGTAAATCTATTTTATCGAATGTGTTAAAAAGCCCGTCTTGGTTAAAGCCTCAAGACAGAACAAAATTTAAAGAATTATTAAGTAATGAAAATCTTAATAAAGGAAAAGACGGTAAAGGATTTGATGCTCAAAAAATGGTTGATGAAGCAACAGAAGAGTATATTCTTGATGTTGGGTTTTTTGGTTATAAAGGAACATACAAAGAGGATGACGGAAACACAAAATCATTTTTAAACTACACAAAAGAACTAGGTGTTAAAGATATATATAAGAATATATCTCACCTAAAGACAAAGTATTCTACGTATGTAAAAGAGGTAAGTAAAAGATATGTAACACCCAAAGAAAGTTACGCTAGTAACACACTACCAGTAATAAAGTCAGGAGAAAGTGTAGAAGATTTCTTAAAAAATATAAGTCTAAAGACTGACGGGACTGTTAAAATATCTTCTAGTTCATACCCTAGGTTTAAGAATTACTTAAAGAGTGTTGGTGTTACTGACTCAGAACTTAGGTTAAATCCTGTAAAATCTGCTTGGGTTTATAAACACACTTTAGCTAAACCAAATGATAAAAATATGTACAAAAGGCTATCTAAAACATGGGAAAATACATACGGTAAAAATACGGCTAAGTATGAAAAGGGAGGTGTGTTAAAGTTTCAATCGGGTGATAAATATGAATTCTTAACCACATCCTTAGATGGTAGAACTTATGAAGATATAAATACTACGAACCGTAAAATTGCTGCTGATAAGGAGTTGGCAAGGCTGAATGCGAGACGTAATCAATTAAATGCTTTAAAAGCTGCGGATACTCCATACAAACCTGAGTACTCTTTTAAACCTCAGCTTAATTTAGGTGCTAGTAATGAGTTAGATTTTAACAACTATAAAAAAGCTAATAACTTTTTTACTACGTACAAAACACCAGAGCAGATTAAGGCAGATAAGCTAAATGGTATGTATGGTACCAGTACCCCAGTAGTCACTAGACCTAAGCAAGTACCTGCTAATAAAATAACTATAGACAATAGTAATTTGCGTCTTCCTGATATAGCCGCTAAAGAAGAAACTATAGTTAAGGATGAGTCAGTTACAGAACCGGCTACAAATCCCAAAACTTTAGGAGAGAAGATTTTGTCGAGTATTAAAAATACTAGAAAGTTTTACACAGACTCTGGAAATACTGGAGACTATACAGAAGGTAATGCACCATTATTTTCTAGGACGGGTATTAATACACCTCTAGGAGAGGTCCAGTATAATGACTTAGCTAGATATTACTTAGCTAAAAGAGCAAGAGATAGAAAAGTAGGGGATGTAAAACTTAATTTAAAAAAGCATATCGATCACGGATCTAAAAATGTTTTAGCAGCTAGAGATATAGATAGCGCTATGCTTAATGAAGCAAATAGAGAGATATCTAAAATAGGTAGTGGTTATAAAGGCTCAGATCCTTTAATGAATGCAGTATTTAACAAGATAGCAGGAGAGGCTAGAAATAAGGCTAAGATGGGTCTAATCTCTAAGAGATCTGATTTTAGAAGTAAAGAGCAGGCTAGAGTATTTGATGACATGAATAGTATGCGTGCAGAGAGATCTGCTGATAATGTTAGAGCTAATAATACTAGGTTTGCAAACAACCAACTTAAGTATGAGGCAGAGCTTGCTAAGCTACAAGATAAAGCAGCTAGAGAGACTAAGTTTGATAGCACTAGAGGTAAGATACTCGCTGATCTTCAGGGTAGAGCTAATACAAACGCAGCAATTGGTAAGAATTTAATTACCGAGTCTGAGAGTATTGATAATCAAAACCGTGCAAACTTAGCCGAGAAAAGATACAAAGAATCGTATACTGCTTACCAAAACGCTCTAACAAATAAGCTAGATCCTGCTATTATTGATAAGCTTGAGACGCAAATGGATATAGATAATAATGCTCGTAATATTGATCCTTATGATAGAAATAAAATTATTAAAGATTACGATAGAATTAATAAAGGCAGATCTAAACTTCAAATAGGTAATAGTATTTTTAAAAATCTTTTTGGAGGATAGGTACAAAAATAAACAAGTTTATAAGCCTCAGGTAATTCTGGGGCTTTTTATCTTCAATTAACAAAGTTAATTACTACATTAATTTAAACTCATTATATATGGCTATTATATTTAAACCCAAAACTAGAGTCAAAAAGTTACAGTACGGAGGCTCTGTACCCGTATACGCAGATTTCACTCCTTCGGATGCTACACAACAAGTATATAACCCAATAGGCCTATTAAAAAAATATGGGTCAAATACTACTAAATCAGCTTCACCAGCTAAAGCCGCTAGTACTGCTTTACCTAAAGAAAGCTCAAAGGGTTTAACTAATGATAACGCAGAATTTTACACTAACTACAACAACCTTAAGAGTATGTACGAAACAGGCGTAAGGTCTAATGAGTACTGGGCAGAGACTGAAAAGGGTAGACAAGTGAAGACCGCTTTAGATAGATACACTACTCTAGGAGTTCAGGCTAAGAAAAACAGAAAAGATTTATATGAAAAAGCAGTTACTACTGTAGACAATTCCGATACTGGAAGTAACTGGATGTATAGTGGAGGGTTTGGTATGATGAGAAGGTTTAACCCTGACACAAATAAAATAGAGTATGAGAACCGTGTATCTTTAAAGAACCTTTCTAAGTTTGAAAATGATGGGTGGCAAAAGATGAAGGTTAGTGAATATATGCACGCTGCAGCTAATTACCCAGAGTTTGCTGGAGAGAATAAGTTACTCCACACTGTACAAAATATTGTAAATGAGAATAATATACTATCTGCATTAGACGCAGAGTTTAATGATATAGGAGTAAAAAATAATAATAAGTCTAGTACTTATGGTAATGTTTCTGCACAGTCTATTGATCCCAGGTTTTCAGCGGAGAATTTAAAAAAATATGTGCATGATAAAAACAACACAACTAATAGGGCAGGACTGAACCAAGCACTAAAAAATGTATTGTTTAACCTTACACCAGCCCAGCAAGATGGAATAAAAGCATCTGTAATACAAAATACAAATGCTAGAACTAATAAAGAGATTGATGCAGAGGTAAATAACTACATAGCACGAGAAATGCTTAAAAGGGTTGATGAAGACTTTGCTCAATCTACTGAAATAATGTATGATGAATTAGAGGAAGAAGAAGAAGGTTCTTTTAAAGGGATTGGACATGCAATAACAAGTGGAAAAATAACAGGAATATTGGCAGAAACATTAGGGGTTCTAAATAATAAAGACACGAGTGTAGAGTTAATAGGTGAGGAAGTTGATGGCTTTCAAGACATTGCTTATACTTTTAGTAGTAGAGGTAACGACGCTCCTAATTTAACAAAAAAGCTTAAAGATTCATCAAAGGATGAATTTTATACAGTAGCATCAGACGAGGCTAGAATAATTTATGATTTAAATAGTGCAGTAGTTACGAATTCTCCAGACATAGACATTAATGATATTGACGTAAAAATAAACGGAGAGAGCAATAAGTTTTTAGATGCTGCTGTTTACGATAATGAGCCTCATAAAATAATGAGAGTGCCTACATTTGGAAACGACAAAATTATAAGCTTTTCAGTAAAAGAGCTGGAAGATCTACGAGCGTATTTAAAGGAAAAAGAGCCTACAGTAACAGAGGCTAATCTTACCGGACTTATGAAAGAAAAATGGGAAGATGATAAGAAACTTTTAACAAATAAGTTTTTTAAATATAAAACAGGTAATGTAGCAGGAAAAGAAATGACTATGCGTAAAGCAGCAAGATTTAATGCAGTCATGGAAAAAGAAGCCCTTGAAAAAGGCAATAGTAATCAAAATAAAAAGATATTAAAAAAGGGATCATCGGTAAATAGTAATCAATTGGTAGAAAGGTTTAATCTTAGAAATAACCTTGACTATAGTATTGATAATGATCAAGATGACCTTACTATAATACCTATAACGGTTCTGATGAACAGTGTTTCAAACAGTCTTTTTCTTGATGGTAAAGAAGTAGAAGTAGGTGATAAAAAGCTTAACCTTGCAGACTTAAATAAATTTGAGCAAGAGTCACAAACTACTATGGATATCTACACATACCTAAAAGGAATAAATAGAAAATAATAATTATAAAATATAAGTAATGCCAGAAAACGACGAATTAAATAACGATATAAGTAAAGTTACTCCTGAACCAGTAGTATCCCAAGAATCAATTGATAACACACCTACAAATGAACCACCTAGTGATTGGTTTGTAGGTAGGATTAACGATGATATTCCTTATATGTCTTACGGTGACGGAGCAGAGTTTAAGGATAGAGATTCTTACTGGGAAAGAGAAGAAGTTCGTAACGCATTTATGTCTGATGAAGATCCGCCGGAAAAAGCTGAGAATGAAGCTAAGTTTAGGTTTAATCAGACTTATGATCAACTTAGTAAAGAAAGGTCTTTTATGGCACTTGAAAAGTACAATAAAGAAAACGACGACTCTACGTATTATAAAGTCGGTAAAGGATTAGGATGGATTACAGGACGAGATGAAATAGACTTAGATAAGCACATGAGCATAGAAAAAAGATATGCTCGTGCAGATGGTGCTACAGAAATTGATGGTAAAGTATTTACTAACCGTACTAGAGATTATAGAGAGTTAGCGGCTACGTCATCTAAAGTAAAAATAGGTGGTGTTATTCACGATATACCTAATCTAGATGATATAGAAGAGAAATACCAAGCAGGTAATAAAATGGGACTTCTTTCAGATGATGCTGTGGCAATGAAGTCAATGCTTTATAATCCTAACTACCTTGATGAAAATGGTAACATGCTTACTCACTTTAGATATCCGCCAGAGCTATCTGCGGAGAGTAGAGGTATTGATTATATTGAAGGGGTTGGTAAATTATCTTACTCTGATGACCCAACTAAGAATGATTTTATAAAACACAAGAATGATGAAGTAGTATCTTTTTACGATTACGGTGATAGAGATGCTATGGATATTGAAGCGGGAGCATTTGATTTCGTAGGAAGAACTCTAAACAATACAGCTGTAGGATTTAAAGAATCCTTTGCTAACTTACAACTAGCAGTTCTTGGTGCTGCAGATGGAGATGAAGAGACTATAAATAGAATAATGAATGACTTGAAATCCTGGGAAGGAGGTAAAGTAACTACTGCTTTAGAAACTCAAGAAGCAGGATTCTGGAGTATGGATAATGTTATGGAGCAAGCTCTTAATGTTGCCTTACAATTAGCTATAGGTGGTGGAGCTGCTACTACTGCATTCAGAGGATTAAGTGCTTTAGGTGCAACAGCTAAGGCTGCTCAGGTTGGGGCTAGAGTAGCATCTACTACTACAATGTCTGCTATGGCAGTTAAAGATGCATACAAAGAAGCAATAGAAACAGGTTATACTAAACAAGAAGCAGGTGTTATAAGTCTTGCTCTTTTTGGTGCTATGATTGGTGCCACTAGCATAAGTAGTATTCCTACCGCACAAATAAATAAGATAGTAGGATCTAAAGATATTTCTAACGTAATAAGTAGTACTATTTCAATGGGAGACGATCTACTCGCTGCAGGCTCTAAAACAGCTCCAGCAGTAAGTAGAATTTCTGTGGCTACTAAGAGAGTTAAAGATAAAGTCTCTAGCATGCTTAAAAAAGTAGAAGGTAAACCATACCTAGCTGCAGCACTAGAAGAAGGTGTTGAGGAAACAACAGAGCTTGCACTAGAAGAAGCAGTAAAAAACTTAGCTAGTGGTTATTCTTTATTAACTAAAGATGATCCTACTAAAGGTAAGGGTAGATACGCTAATATATTTGATGAGGGCTACTGGGATGAAAAGGCAGTAGAAGCAGTTATGTCATTTAGTATGGGTGCTGTCGGGGGTGTAATGGCCAAAGGTGGTGGAGATATATGGAAACTACTTAAGAAAACTCCAGAAGGTAGTAAAAGAAATATAGAAGATTACGCTGATGTTATAATGCAAGGGAAAGAAAAAGATTTCCTAGCTGAGGTAGATAAAAGAGTCAAGAAAGGTAAATTAGGGCCTAGCGACTATTCTACAGAATTTGATCCAAGGACTCAAACATATAAGAGAATGGATGAATTTGCTGAAGGAGAAAATCCTTTAAGCATGGCAGAGTTTAATAGAAACGTAATACTTTACCAATTTAATATGGTAAAGTCTATGATGAAGAAGTTAGGTTCTGATAAAGCTGTAGACAAATTTAGAGAAGATAACCCAGAGTTTGAAGATAAGTTGGGTGGTATGAGCATAGCAAAAGATGTTAGAGATGCTACGAAAAGATACACAGAAATTCTAATAGAAGCTGGAGACAAAGGAGAAAATGCTATTATAACAGCTACTCCTAAGGGGATGACTAAAGAAGAAAAAGATATTTGGGTTAGTGAGCAAGCTAAATTAAGTGGTCTAGATGAAAGTATTATAGAAGAAGCCTCTGATATTAAAAGAGAGATAGAAGACATAAAATCAGGAGAGGCTTCGGAAAAGTATTTATTTCAGGGGATGACTATTGGAACTATATTTGATTCTAATAGTGATGAGTATAAAGAGAAGTTCAGTACGCTAGGAGATGATTTCTTTTACAACCTTATGAAGGCTTCTGATGATAGTGCGTCTAATCAAGAGGCGGCTAAAGAGATGATGCTGCAAAATATAAAAGACGCTTCTAAAAAAGCAGGAGAGCTTAACCCGGATTTATCTAATATAGATGAAGCACTAGGAGGAGCTATGTCTGAAGGAGAGTCTTTACTAAGTAATGAAGATATTAATAAACTACAGAAAGCATACGACGATTATAAAGTAGATGAAGCAAAAATAAAAGAAATGTCTGATGAGATTATTTCTTCCGGTTCTATTGATAAAGAGTACGACGAAGATAAATTTATATCTCAAGGAGCAAGTCCTAAAGAAGCTAAGTTTATGTCTGCTCTATTTAGAAAACACTTTAATGAAAAGGTCAGTTCTGCTAAAACTACATCAGATTTAAGAAGTATTACTTTTGGTAATCCTACATCTATTCAAGATGTAAATGCATTTTTTGACTCTAATGATATGGAGACATTTCACGATGTTCTTGATGATATTGAAGCTTCAGACGATCCAGCATCATTAGTAGATAAGTACTACGATAGAATAGCTACTCATGAAGGAGCAGATTTTGTATTTAATGATGAAGAGTTATCTTTAGATATTATTGATAAGACACTAGATAAAAACTTAACATCTTTATCTAGACTAGGTAATATACTAACAACACTAAAGGATGCTAATAAAGCTACTACGGATTATGATCCTACAGATGTATCTCACTTACTAGATTCATTTAGGCTAGATAACAGAGGTTCATTAGTAGAAGACGGTAGTCTATTAACTAAAATTAATGAATTAATAGAGCAAGCAAAAAATCAAATTATTGGAGGGGAATCTATGTTTAGTGATGAAGCATCTGCTAGACAAGTAGTACTTCAAGCTGAAGCAAGGATCGCTCAAATAGATACTTTGTACCGAATAGTAAACACTGATAAAGGTCCTTCTGTGCAAGGAGAGGCAAATCTTATAGCTAATTTTAGAGCTCGTAAAGCAGGTATATCAGATAGAGCTGGTAGGTCTTCTTTAGAGATATTAGGGATTGATGCATCTATAAAAGGTGGTAAGTTTTATAACCTATTTAATAAGACTGCTGTTAATCCTTTAGAGTTTTACCTTCTTAGTAATAAGGATAGTAAGTTACTTACTCCTGAAGAAAAGACACAGCTCGATAAACATAATAAAACGCTAGGAGGTATGATAGCTGCTAGGGAAACACTTTTAAAAATAGTATCGAGTGGAAATAGTTTGGTTAGTACAGCTCAGGATAATAAAAAAGTAGAGAATATAGAAGCAATTAGAAAGAGAGATCTTGCTGCAAGTATAAAAGAATCTGCTAATATTATAACAGCTGTAATAGATGATTTAAACTTTACAACTGATGATGACTTTAAAGAATTTTTAGCTTGGGCTGCTAATGCATCTCCTAGTGATATATCTGATGAATCTTTAATAAGAGGGTCTCAGATTTTAATGAGAGCTAAACAACTTCTTAATGATAAGATGACAGACCAAAACAGGCTGGATATTATAGAATCGTTAAGAAATAATAAAGATATTAAAAACCATCACATTAAAGATTTCATTAGTAACACTAATTTATTTTTAAACAAGCTATCTAAACTTTTAGAGGATAAAAATAATAAGGTTCCTATAGCAGAGCAGATTAATGCAGCTGCTTTAGTATTTTCTAATTTAGTAACTAACTTAGATAGTGAGACTGTAGATAAGGTAGAGCTAGCTAAGCACCCTGAATTCTCTGATCTTTCTAACTTAGTAATAGTTAACGGTACACAAGGATCTGGTAAGACTTCTGTGGTTCTTGGGTATGGTGTAAAATCAGCTCAAGAAACACAAGAGGTTACATTAGGTGAAGGCAATGCTAAGGTATTATTAGTTTCTAACTCTGATGGTCAGGTAGACAGACTTGTAGAAGAGTCTAAAAATGCAGGATTAGATATTAAAATAGTAGATAATAAAGAAGGGCTACCAGGAGAGGTGTCTAATGATAGTGGCTATGAAGCTATAGCTTTAAGAGACTTACTGAAGAACAACGATAACATTGATGATGTTACTACTATAGTATTTGATGAGATAGGTCTTAACGAATATAATGTTACAACAAACGGTAAACCTAAAAATATTCCTGATGCTCCAGTAATGGTTCAAATACTTCACTATGTTAGTGAGGTAAATAAAAAGAGGGGGCCTAATAACCAACTTAAAATAGTAGGTCTTGGTGATAACATGCAGAACGTTCACCCAGAAGGTACTCTTTTAGACACTGAAGCTGTTCTTAGAAGTGCGTATTTAACTACTAACCATAGAAGTAATATAGCTAGTTTAACAACTGCACTAAAGAATATAAATAACTTAGGTAGAGTAATGCCTCTAGATAATGGCGGTAAGCAGTTATCTACAACACATGGACCTATACAAGGAAGAGATGATGGATTATTAGGCGGTGTAGATTACACTATTAATAAAGATCCATTTAATAATCAAGATGTAGCTGATAATATTAGAGAACAAATAGAACTAAGAAAAAAAGCAGGAAGTGATGAGTTTTCTGTTGCACTTCTTTTAGATGATATTTCTGATTTTGATAATAACTCTGTTATGGGTAAACTTAAAGCAGAGTTTCCTGATAATATTAAACTAGCAAATCACACAGAGTTTCAAGGATCGGAAGCAGATTATGTAGCTGTAAAGATTAAGAAGAGAAAGGGAGAAGGAGAGGTTGCATACTTCAGTAGGGTAGCAACATCTGTAGGTAGAGCTAGATATTTTGCTTTGGTTTCTGATGAATCTACAGATACTGGATTAACTGCACTATCTAATAAAGTAGATACTATAACTATATCTAATGTTGCAGATGCATCTACTGCAATGAGACCGTTGTTAATAAATATGTACGCTGATAATAGTCAGGGAGGGGCTGTAGCTAATCCAAATCCAAAGCCTAATCCTAATCCAAAGCCTAATCCTAATCCTAATCCTAAAGCACCAGGACCTAAACCAGGACCTAAACCAGGACCAAAGCCAAATCCTAGTCCAAATCCTAGTCCAAAGCCTAGTCCAAAGCCTAACCCACCAAAGCCTAGTCCACCTAAGCCTAGTCCACCTAAGCCTGTTTTTAAGACTTTCCAGGAAGCACTAAATTCTTTAGATGAGTCTTTATATAGTGATTTACTATACTATGCTTCGGATAAGGTAAAGAGCGCTAATTATAATTCTTTTGAAGACAAAGAGTCAGCTGTACACAGAAATGTTAAAGCAAGGTTCCCTTCTGATTATGAAGAGCTTGTAAACGCTCATAATGCTAAAGCTATTCTTTTAGATGTAAGCTCTACACCTCAAGAGATAATAGCAGCTAGGATCACTCTTATGTACCCTAGATACAATAATTATAAAGAGCTTCATGATAATGTAGTTATTATAGTCAACTCTATTGAAGCAGGTAAAACGATAGAACAAAGTGAGTTTACAGATATAGTAATAGCTGAGTATAAGTACTACCAAGAGAATGATGTTAAGGAAGCATTACTGCTTCCTAAAAATACTAATACTTCTTTGTATTCTAAGGACTCTACTAAGGATGCTGATGAGGCTATGGAGCAAATAAAAAAGAATAAAAAATCTAGAGATAAAAAAGAAGCAAAAGATAAGAAGTTAAATAAGACACCTAAGAAAAGTAATAAAGATGAAGTAAAAGACTCTTTAGAAGATTTGCTAGTAAAGAACAATAAAAGTAGTAATACTGGTGATAGTTCAAACAGATCAAACAAAAACATGAAGGCTTTAGATAGTCTTACTTCAACTACTAAATCTGATGCACAAGCTGCAATGGCAGCAATAGAGGCTGCAGGATTTATAACGGTTTATGGAAACAAAACAAGCTCAGGTAATAAACCAGGTATAGGTCTGGATATTAGCATTCTTAGAGAAATAGGGTACGAACCAACTAGCATAGAAAGCGGACCTGAAGCATATAAAAACATTAAAGCAGCTGCTTTATATCCTAATAATAATAAGGGTATTACTTACGAGTTAGTAGGTAAAATAGGTAAAGATAGTAAAGGTAAACAAGTACAAGATTTAATTATTGTTGCTAAAAAAGACGGAAAGAATGTAATTCTTGGGGGTGTTTATGGTTATAATAAAATGGACTTTTTAGAAGGAAGTGAGACAAGTATATTTAAAACTGCTTATGAAACAGCCGCTTCTAAAGCTGCTTCTGATAAAAACAATAAAGGAGGTTACTTTAAAATTAAAATAACTAACCCTAGAAAATTCTTATCTTTAGTAACTCCAGGTGCTATTAATAGCCAAAAAGAAAATGAAAGTCTTAGTGATTTTAGATCACGTAATATTCCGTTAGGAGATTCTACTACTATGAAATACCCAGATAGGTTAGATAATCCTGGTGTATATTATAGCGAGGAAATTATTATATCTACTCAATCACACATAGAGATAGACGGAGTTAGTGTTGAGAACCCATACGCAGGGGAAGCTTTTATATTATACTCCCATAATAAATCAAAGGTTGATAAAAAAGCAGTAGCTGCTATGATGAAAAATGGTCTTCCTTTAAATGATGAAGAAGGTCTTAATGGTCTAAAAGGAGGTGTTGGTATGATAAGACTAGATTCTACTCCTAGCTCTCTTAATGATATATACAGCACTATAAGTGAAGTTACTCCTTCTGAAGGATCTAAACTTATTGAAGTTGTTACTGATACTTTTATGCAAGAAAAGTTAGCTAATGCATTTGCAGACTTAGGGACTATATTTGTTGACATTAACAATAACCGTCAACCTATGAATACTGTTAGAGAAATGCTTGACTTTGGCAGTGAAAACGGTAATACTTTTGATGGTGTTGAGGAATTGATAAAAAGTGAAATCAGTATTATAGATGAAACAAATCCCGATTTAGGTAATGTTCTTTATGATATTATGGGCGGTATGGTCATGGACGGTATGTTAGGTTCTGTGGTTGAAGGTAAAGTAGTTAAGACCAAACTTGGAGATCGTCCTATGGTCACTAACGATGGTAATAATCCTCTAACTGTTGTTAAACTTGATGAGGAAGATTTTCACTCAAGGTTTGATGTTTCTAAACTATTTGATATAGTAGAAGATGTAGTAAGAAATAAAATTAATGTAAGTGAGTCAGACGTTTTTGATGCTTTAGACGGATTATTAAAAATGTCTAATCAATTTAATCAAGGTATAAAAGTAAAGCCTATTATTGCCGATAGATTTAATAGCTCTAACGTTACTGTATCTACAGCAGTTATGTTTCCTGGAATAGAAGATAAGTTATCTATACGAGTTAAATCAATTGATGCTTCTTCTATTAGACTTAAATCATCTGAGGTTACTAAGTTACTTAATGGTTATACAAAAGAAAAAGGTAAGCCTAAACCTAAAACTAAAACTAATCCTCCTGAAACTAAAACTAAATCAGTTTATGATACTTTATTATCTAAACTTAGTTTAATTAAAGACATGGAAAGTTTAGATGCTTTTTATAAGGAGTTAGATGAAGGGCTAGAATCAGAAAGTATTAGTAGTACAGCTTATTATTCTATTCTTGATGACTTAGCTAAAATAGAGGAAGATCTTAACAATAACCAGGATGCTGATACTGCTCCTAGTAGCGATTTATTAATTGCTGAAGTACAAACTAGAGCTAATAATGTGGCCAGAAGAATAGAAAGAACTATTCCATTCTTATTAGATTTAGATGATCTTAATGGAGAGTTTACTCCTGCATCTATAGATGACGATACAACTCCTAGCATCACTGAAGAATTAAATCTTATAAAAAATGAAGTAAATGATTTTGAGTCGCTGGGCTTAGATTCTAGTTCTGTATCAGATACTATTACAGATGCAGTTGAAAAAGCTACAAGAGCTATAACAGCTGACTCTGAGGATGTTAGAAAGAGAATTAATGATAGCTTAATGGAAGTTTATAGTGTAAGTGAATTAACTGATTTGCCTAGAAACCTACTTACTCAGTATCACATACATAAAGCTAATAAAGACTATAAACTTGCTGATCTTGTAAAAAAAGAAATTACTGAAAAGTATTTTGATGTAGGACCATCTTCAGACCCTTCGATAGAAGAAGCTAACCGTATAAAAAATACCCCTGAAACTAGTATAGAAGAAGCTAAGAGTAATATTAAATCTATTAAAGATATGCTTGAAGAGGGTAAAATAACTGACGCTACTTACAATGAGATGTTTAACATCATTAAAGATAGATTGGGTAACACTAAAGAAGCTGACAACCTTAAAAAACTTATAGCTGATGGAAAGGCTAAAGATATTGATGTAAGTAAAGTTGTTAATAAAGATATAGGTACATTAATTGAAGGATCTAGAGATGAGAATATTTCTGATACTTTAGGTGATGAAGCTAGGTCTGTTATTGAAGGATCTTGGGTAGAGCTAGAAAATTTAGTATCATTAAAAGAAGGAGCAAG
>Ga0209666_1001285_pt1 | contig 19312 bp, 36 predicted proteins | sample SaaInlV_125m_DNA_FD_184679 | JGI IMG/M metagenome (GOLD analysis project Ga0209666, IMG submission 184679) | Marine microbial communities from expanding oxygen minimum zones in the Saanich Inlet - Saanich Inlet SI037_S3LV_10m_DNA (SPAdes)... | ecosystem: Environmental > Aquatic > Marine >...
TTATACACAACCAGTATACGACCTAATTGAAAAACACGGTATTGAAAAAGTAATGCACGAGCTACTAACATCGTTAGATGCTGATGCAATTCAAAGTTTTTTAAAACGTGCAGATTTTGAGGATTAATCAATGCGTATAGATGAATTTACAAATAAAAAGGACGAACGTGAATTACCGTTTAGTGTCGCAGAAGACCTAATGGTTTTTATGCGTAACGATCCTACATTCTATCGTAAGAAGTTTTATCCTTGTATGGCAGACATGCAAGATGCTAAAATAAAAGGTCAAGAAGTTAACTTTCCAGAATATGCTAGACCTATGGTAGTAAGTGCAATGGAAGACTACTGTCGTAAGTTTAATGTATCAAGTAATTCACAAAGTGTGTTTACAAAAGAAGATGAAGATGCTGTAATTGAAAAGCTCTATGATCAAGAAATAATGAAGATAGAGACTGGAGATTACTAAATGCGCTTTCAGGAATTTCGCCACGTATTAACCGAAGCAGCTAAAGTTGGCCGTGAATATCAGCATCTAGAAGATCTTGTGTTTGTAAAAGGATCCGCTGGTGCAATTGAAGCAGCAAATATACTAGACAAGCTAGGTAGTGATAGCGGCGATGTTGCTATTAAGTGGGACGGTAATCCAACTATTTACTGGGGTCGTGAACCAGACGGTACATTTGTACTTGTAGGTAAAAACGGTTGGGGTAAAAACAAATCTACATCATCACAAGACTTATCACGCTTTATTCAAAATTCGGGTAAAGGTGTAGAACAAGAACCGTGGCGTAAAGACTTTGGAGAAGAAATGGGTGAGATATTTGATATTATGCAAGCATCAACTCCTGCTAACTTCAGAGGCTATGTTTACGGAGACTTACTATATAGTCCACGTAAACCATTTACAAGAGAAAATGATGCAGTTACCTTTGAGCCTAACAAAGTTAAGTATACAGTTGCCACTAGTAGTAAACTTGGTAAACGTGTTGCAGCTTCGCAGGTTGGTATAGTAGTTCATACCAAGTATGACGAATGGGGTGGCAAGGCTGGACAGCCAATAAAAAATGTTCAAGAATTAAATTCAAACGAAGCAGTAGTGTTAGGTCAAACATATGTTACACACCAACCTACAGTAGACACAAAAGCAGTTGAAGCTATTAGAATTAAAGCAAAGAAGTATGCAACTGATATAGATAAGTTTTTACAAGGTGTACAAGGTCTAAGCAATCCAGCAAGTATTATATACACTTACATGAATCATATGACTCGTACACAACAATTAAGTAAAATTACAACAGGCTTTTTTGATTGGCTAAGTACTAGTAAAGTAAGTCAAGGACAGCAAGCAAAATTAGCAGCAATGAATGAAACTAATCCAAAAGCATTGCCAGAATTATTTGATCTTGTAAGACAAGTAATGCAAGCAAAGGATAGTATTATTGATCAACTTGATGATGCAGACGCAGATGTAAAGGCTACGACAGCAGGAGAGAAAGGCGGAGAAGGCTATGTTGCACTAGGAAGCAAAACAAAACTTGTACCTAGAACACGCTGGCAACCGAATTAAACATGTTATTAAGAGAACTATACGAAGGACCTAAAAAAGTAGCTGTAGCGGCATTCGGCAGAATGAACCCGCCTACTATCGGCCATGCAAAACTTGTAGATAAAATTAAAAGTCAAAAAGGTGATCATTACATCTTCCTAAGTCAAACCCAAAAGCCAAAAGATAATCCATTACCTTTTGATGTTAAATTGCAGTTTGCTAAAAAATTCTTTCCAGGAGTAAACGTAGGTCATGCTAGTGTACGTACTCCAATACAAATGTTACAGATGTTAGAAAAACTAGGTTACACAGATGTTATCTATGTAGCAGGTTCAGATCGTGTAGCAAGTTTTGATAAACTGTTTAACGATTACAACGGCAAAGAGTATAACTTTGATAGCATTACAGTTATAAATGCAGGCGAACGTGATCCTGATGCTGAAGGCGCAGAAGGCATGAGTGCAAGTAAAATGAGAGCCGCAGCAGCAAGTGGTGATTTAAAAGCATTTGCACAAGGTGTTCCAGATCAAAAATTAGCACAAAACATGTATGATGCTGTACGTAAGGGTATGGGTGTTAAAGATGAGATGCCTGTAGAAGAAGGTGACTTAGTTCTAGATAAAACTGCATTAGCAAATTATCTGCGAGATACCATTAATAGTTATGTAATGCAAGAAAAAGATGTAGAAAAACTTTCTCGACTATTAAAATTTATGGTAGGCAAGGAAGTTAAAACACGCGGCAATAATAGATATACAATTACTAAAGGTGACGTGCAAGAAGCATTAGCGTCAATTACGTCTGGTTTATCTAATGGATGAATTAGAACGCATAAAGCAACTAGCAGGAGTTAATGAATTTAAAGGGTATACTGAATATACTCTTGAAAATTTTAGTGACGCTGCAAATGCAAATGCAAAGAAGATGCGTGATAATAATATAAAGCCCGGCGATGATGAATGGTTCAAACTATGGTTTAGTAAACCTAAAATGATGAATCAAAATATGCCTAGTGGATTTAGAGGTAGAACAAAATGAGATGGAAAGATATTGTAGAAGCAGCCGGTGTTGGCAAAATTACTAAACAAAATACTACTGTTGATGTAAAGCCCGGTGAAACACAACGTCAAGCAGCAAAGTTTGGAAACAAGGTTGACAAAAACGGCGTGCCGCCCACTCTTAGTAAAAATGTCAAAGGTAAGAGTACAAACGTATTATTTAATTTAGGTCTTGCTGAAGATTCTACACAGGAAGGAAAAGTGATTCCTAATCCTGCAAATACATTTATTGCAAAAGCAGATACAGCATACGATCATTATAAGTTAGGCACTAATATGGCTAACTTAAAAGATGTTCCAAAAGGTGCTAATTATGACGAACCTGACGTAGTTATTGCTCCTTATGCTGGCAAGAAAGAAATGAAGTACTTGCAAAAGGAACTTACACGTATTGGTTATGATGTACAAGATGCTGACGGCTATTATGACACACACTTTGATGATAAGCCAACAGGCGGAGAAGCACCTCCACAAATAAAGAACTTTGGTCCTTTAGGTAGAGTTCCAGTAGCTAAACTTAAAGGTGTTCAAAAAGAAAGATCATATAAAAAACTAGCAAAGCAATTAGAAAGAGTTTTAGACGACGACTATGCTCCGTTACAAGTTGACCGCAAGGGTAGAGTAGTTAACGGACATCATAGACTAGATGCACTACGTTTAGTTGGTGAAGAATATGCTCGTGTATATATGGCTGACGATGTAGTAGAAGATATGCTAGACGAAACATATGCTGATGACAAAAGAGAAAAAACAAAGAGTCAATTAGATACTCATGCAAAACGAATGAACAAGTCAGCTCGCGATTCTATTAAGAAGTACGAGAAAGACAAAGAACAAAAAACAGACGAAAACTTTGCTGATGGTAAGAAAAAAGGCAAAAGCAGACCAGGCAGAGTAAAGAAGTCAGGTGCTAGTTGCAATGGTTCAGTAACTGAACTACGTAAGAAAGCAAAGAACGCAAGCGGTGAACGTGCTAAGATGTATCATTGGTGTGCAAATATGAAAAGTGGAAAGAAGAAATAATAATGTTTAGTAAACAATGCAAACTACACTTAGAAAAACAAGGCGAAACTGCCTTACAACATATGACAGCGGCACTAAAGACAGCCGTAAAACTTCAATTACTTGTACCAGCATTAGTAGTACATAGTGTTGCTCCACGCTTTTTTACAGACACAGCAACAAAAGTAATGGAAGATATACTGGAGGACAGACATGAAAATAAATGATATAATAGTTGAATCACAAAAAGACACACATTGTTCAGACAAGTGTTGTGGTGCAGATACTAAAAGAGAAGACTGTAAATGTCCTGCAGATTGCAAACACTGTAATTGTAACGATCCTAGTGTTGCAGAAACTACTACATCAGGTGCAATAGCTACTTCGATGGGCGGTGGCAATGGCTTTGCTACTGGCATTGGCACAATACAACGTCGAGTTACAAAGAAGAAAAAGAAAAAAGCATAAATAGTATATAAGATCCGGAGACTAATATGAACAAAACAGAATTACAAGAAGGTTTAGGCGAATTAGCAGATATTGCTGAACGTGACCACGAAGTACAAATGGCTCGTGCAGACCTTTATAAAATTGCAAAGTATGCAATTAAACTACACGAAATGCTAAAAGGCGTAAGTGAAGCAGAAGGTTTAGAAGGTTGGGTACAATCTAAAATTACTAAATCAGCAGACTACTTAGGTAGTGTGTACCATCATTTAGATTATGATCAAGTTAATGCAGATGCAGGAGATGAAGTAGCTGAAGGTAAATTTAAATCAGCTGCACATCGTAAAGCAGTACATGCTGGTAAAGCAAGTGGCAGAAGAACAAAGAAGAAGCTACGTGCAGGAGCATATGAGTCAGAATATAAAGACCAGTTACATGCTAGACTAGCTGAAAAGAAAGTTGCAGAAAAAGTAACTACAAAAAAGATTACGGCTAAGCCAATTCAATCTAAATCTATTAGCCCAAATACAGGTGGCAATAAAGTATAATGGACTTTCATAAACTTCAGCAAAAGCTATTTCAAATGGATCCTACAGATCCAAGAGAAGATCTAGCAAAGTTACAGCAAGCAGCTCAAGGTGGTTCGGCCGCAACCGGAACAGCCCAGCCTACAAAAAACTACTTGCAAGAAACTGCTGAAGTTACACAAGGTTCATTAGAGTTAGATAAAGATTACTCTATATCTGATTTTGCTGCACTTGCTGGAGTTGTTACAGAAGGCAAACAAAAGACGGGTAGTGCTGGTCAAGCAAAGGGTAAAGATCCTATGCCTAAGGCAAAACCTGGACGTACTAAACATCCATTACAGGACAAACTAGTTGGAGAAGACAACACCAAAATGCAAGCACTTGAAGCAAGAGTTGCATATCTTGAAGGTGTTATACACTCGCTTTTAGAAGGCAAACCTAAAATGGCAAAGCCATCTAATCCTGTTGCTAAACATATGAACACTTATAACAAAGCAAGTGTCGTACCAGATAAGAAAAAAGATGCCAAGTCTGGCAAGACGAAACATAAAGGCAAAGAATTCGAGTCTATTAAAGAACAACTTTATAAGCTCTTAGACGACAAAAAGTAACCTTTATATCCTTTACAACCATTTAATGGTTGACAATCAATCAAATCTATATTATAATAAAGACTAACAACAACAGGAGAATGTTATGGGTAGTCGAACCTACGGTGCTGATGAAAAAGCAAAACTAGAACGTCTTGTCAAAGAGGGCGTAACTGTTCTACAAGAAGTCGAAGATTTAAATACAGGCTTAAAAGAAACTGTTAAAGCAGTAGCAGAAGAAATGGATATTAAGCCTTCATTAATTAACAAAGCAATTAAAATTGCACAAAAACGTGACTGGGATAATCATGCTGACGCATATGATGACTTAGAAACACTTATTACTACGTTAGGCTATGATAAGTGATTGCTCGCATAAAAGCATTTTGGGTAGATAGTTATACTAGTGATAAAACTGCTTTTTACTTTGAATTAGTAAGTTTTGTATTTACTGTATATGCTAGTCTAACGCTTGCATTAACAGCAAGCGATCCTAATATGCTTATAGTGTATCCAGGGTTCTTTATAGGCAGTGTTACACAGTGCTATGCTGCTTTTAGACGCGGTGCTGCTTGGGTAATGTTACTAACTGGATACTTTGCTGTAGTAAACGTATTCGGATTTGGAGTTGCCTCAATATGGTGGTAAAGCCTTATCAATGGTTAGCATGGATAGCTACAGTATGTTTACTGTCAGCCGCTATACTAGCCGCCTTTAATGTTTACCCTTTGTACATTTGGGCATTTATTATTAGTAACAGTCTATGGATACTTATAGGTATTCTATGGAAGGAAAAAAGTTTGATAGTTATGAACGCAGGACTAACCGCAATTTATATTGCAGGCTTGTTATTCTAATAAGTACATATAACGCCAATAGCAATAGCTAGGCAAGAAGATGGTTAAGTTGGCCATAAGCAACGTAAGGAGAAAATTGAATGCCATATGTAGACGCGATGTTCGATCGCGATCAAGATATCATCCGAGTCGTAGAACGCAGAGATGGTAAGAGACACTTTACAGAATATCCTGCAAAATATACATTTTATTTCGAAGACCCTAGAGGCAAGTATAAGAGTGTATTTGGTGATCCGTTAACAAGAATTGTTTGTAAAAACACAAAAGACTTTCGAAAAGAAGTTGCTATTAATAGAGGCAAGAACTTATTCGAAAGCGATATTAATCCAATCTTTCAATGTTTAAGTGAAAATTACTTACAACAAGATGCTCCTAAACTAAACATTGCTTTCTTTGATATTGAGACTGACTTTGATCCAGAGCGAGGCTTTGCTGATCCAGCAGATCCATTTATGCCTATTACAAGTATTAGTGTATACTTACAGTGGATGGAAACAATGGTGTGTTTGGCAGTTCCGCCTAAAACACTTACAATGGAACAGGCTGAAAAAGAACTTGAAGGCATTGATAATGTGATGTTGTTTGAACGTGAAGGCGATATGATTGACACGTTCTTAGACCTAATCCAAGATGCTGATATCCTAAGTGGATGGAACAGCGAGGGTTATGATATTCCCTACACTGTAAACAGGACTAGTCGTGTACTAAGCAAAGACGACACACGTAGATTCTGCTTGTGGGGACAACTGCCTAAGAAGCGTGAATACGAAAAGTATGGGAAGCAAGCAGTTACATTTGATCTAATTGGTCGTGTACACTTAGATAGTTTAGAACTATATCGTAAGTACACCTATGAAGAACGTCATACATATCGACTAGATGCTATTGGTGAAATTGAAGTAGGCGAAAACAAAGTGCCATATGAAGGCACACTTGATCAACTGTATAATAACGACTTTAGAAAGTTTATCGAATACAATATTCAAGATACTGCACTACTAGACAAACTAGATAAGAAACTACGCTTTATTGATCTTAGTAACACTGTTGCACATGAAAACACTGTGATGCTACAAACAACAATGGGTGCTGTTGCTGTTACAGAGCAAGGTATTGTTAACGAAGCACACAACAGAGGTTTGCAAGTTCCTAATCGTCCTAAGCGTGATGATACAGAAAACACACAAGCCGCTGGTGCATATGTTGCATTTCCAAAGAAAGGACTGCACAAGTGGGTAGCGTCAATGGATTTGAATTCACTATATCCAAGTGTTATTCGTGCATTGAATATGGCACCTGAAACTATCATTGGGCAAATACGTCCTGAGATTAGTGAAGCTCGTGTACACGAAGACATGACTCTTAAGAAGAAGTCGTTTGCAGGTAGTTGGGAAGGACGTTTTTCAACAGAAGAATATGAAGCAGTTATGGATCAACGCAAAGATATTGCACTAACTGTTGATTGGGAAGATGGTCGTACTGATGTATTATCTGGTGCTGAAATTTATCAACTAGTATTTGATAGTCAGATGCCGTGGATGCTTAGTGCAAATGGTACTATCTTTACACAAGAGTTCGAAGGAGTGATTCCAGGACTTCTAAAGCGTTGGTACGCTGAACGTAAAGATATGCAGAAGATGTTAAAGAAAGCAAAAGATGCAGAAAACAAAGCAGAAATTGAATACTGGGATAAACGTCAATTGGTTAAGAAAATTAATCTTAACAGTTTGTACGGTGCTATTCTCAATCCTGGTTGCCGTTTTTTCGATAAACGTATCGGGCAATCAACTACGCTTTCGGGCAGAACTATTGTTAAGCATATGTCAGCGGAAGTAAACAACTGTATTACTGGAACATATGATCATGTTGGTAAGGCTATGGTTTATGGTGATACTGACTCTTGTTACTTTAGTGCTTGGCCGTTACTAAAAGACGATGTTAATTCAAACAAACTTGAATGGAATACTGAAAAAGCAATTTTGTTATATGATCAAATCTGTGAACAAGCAAATACTACGTTTCCAAAGTTTATGGCGGATGCATTTCACTGTCCAAAAAGCCGTAGTGATGTTATTGCCGCAGGTAGAGAAATTGTTGCAAAGTCAGGTTTGTTTATTACTAAGAAGCGTTATGCGGCACTAGTTGTAGATAACGAAGGTTTTAGAACAGACGGCGATGGTCCAGGTAAAGTTAAAGCAATGGGCTTAGACTTACGTAGATCAGACACTCCTGTGTTTATGCAGAACTTTTTGAAAGAACTACTGTTAATGGTACTTACAGATGTTCCAGAAAAAGATGTACTAGAACGCATTACAGAATTCCGCAAGGAGTTTCAACAAATGCCGGGCTGGGAAAAAGGTTCGCCTAAACGTGCAAACAAAGTTGGCCACTATGGTCGACTAGAGCAAAAACAAGGCAAGGCAAATATGCCAGGTCATGTAAGAGCAAGCATTAACTGGAATACACTAAAACGCATGAACGGTGACAAATACTCGCAAGAGATTGTTGACGGTATGAAAGTTATTGTTTGTAAATTAAAACAAAACCCTCTAGGATATACAAGTGTTGCTTACCCAACAGACGAATTGCGTATTCCAGAATGGTTTAAAGAATTGCCATTTGATGATGCGGCTATGGCAGAAACAATTATTGATAACAAGCTAGACAATTTAATTGGTGTGTTGAATTATGATCTTGAAGATACAAAGTCACACACAACGTTTGGTAGCTTGTTTGAATTTGGAGACTAATATGAAGATTAAGGTTGAGTTAGAACTTGATACTACTCGAGACGCTGACGAGATTGAAGCACTTATGGATATTATTGAATCTATAAGAAACAGAGATTACGAAGAAGAGGATCAGTAATGGATTGGGGAATGTTAGGAATACTTGCAGTAATGATGTGCCCAATGGTATTTGGCGCAATTACATTTATATATTCCCACTCATTTACAGAGGAAGTTACTAAACAATGGTGGAGTAAATTTAACAAATGAGTAGAGTAGGATTTACATGTAGTGCTTTTGATTTGCTACACGCAGGACATATACAGATGCTACGTGATGCAAAAGAACAGTGCGACTATTTAATTGTAGGGTTACAAACTGACCCCACAATAGATAGAGCTGAAAAGAATCCGCCAATACAAACTATTGTTGAACGTTATACACAACTTAAAGCAGTTCGTTATGTTGATGAAATTATTCCTTACGGAACTGAAAGAGATTTAGAAGATATACTTTCTATGTATAATTTAGACATACGTGTACTTGGTGAAGAATATCGTGATAAGGATTTTACCGGTAAAGATATTTGTCGTAAACGTGATATTGAATTATATTTTAATAAAAGAGATCACAGATTTAGTAGTTCTTTACTTCGCGAATCTTGTAAGGCAAAGGAGAAAACATGAAACAGTATTTTATATTTGACGTAGACGGAACACTTACACTAAGTCGAAAGCATATTGATCATAAATTTTATACATTCTTTTTAGACTTCTGTCGTAGCAATTTAGTATATCTAGTTACTGGCAGTGACAAACCTAAGACAATAGAACAATTAACACCAGAGATTTATAACTCTTGTAAAACCGTTTATAATTGTTTAGGAAATGATGTATGGCAAGGTAATGAAAATATCTATACCAGTGATTGGGTACTACCAGAAGTTATACATGAAGCTCTGTCATTTTTATTAACTGAGAGTAAGTTTCCAATACGTTCAGGCTTACACTTTGAACATCGTCCAGGACTTTGTAATTTTAGTGTTGTAGGCCGTAATGCTACTCAAGAACAAAGAGAAGAATATGTAAAGTGGGACAAAGAAACATTTGAGCGTATTAAAATTGCTAATGCTATTAATGACATGTTTCCGCAAATAGAATGTAGAGTAGGCGGTGAAACAGGCATTGACATTATACAGCGTGGCAGAGATAAAGCTCAAATTATAAGTCACTTTGAAGACGAAGATGCAAAGATTTACTTCTTTGGCGATAGGATGGACGAAGCTGGTAATGACTACAGTCTGTCAGAAGTTGTTAAAACTAAAGGAGGAGAAATATTCCATGTAAAAGACTACAAAGATACATGGAACTTTCTTAGAAGCCTATGAATATTTTATTAACAGGACATAAAGGCTTTATTGGTAGTGCTTTAGAATATAGACTATTAAGAGCTAACCATGTAGTATTTGGAATAGATATCAAAGACAGTGCTAGTGATGATCTACTACATTATACTAATTGGCCAAAAAAGATTGATCTTATAATACATCTTGCAGGTAAGAGTGGTGTACGTGAAAGTTTAAAAGATCCTGCAGGATACTGGATGAATAACATCGAAGCAAGTCGTAGATTATTTGAAGCATATCCAGACACACGTATACTGTATGCTAGTAGTTCTAGTGCTTACGAGCCTGACTTAAATCCTTATGCAGCGTCTAAGTTTTGCTTAGAAGAACTAGCGTGTCGTTATCCTAATACATTAGGCATGCGTTTTCACACAGTTTATAGTGACACTTGTCCTAGAGAGAACATGTTCTTTAAAAGATTGCGTTCGAACACTTTAGAATATACAACTAATCATTATAGAGATTTCATACATTTACAAGATGTACTAGATGCAATAGAAATATTGATCAAAGACAAACGTGTAAATGGTGTGATTGATATTGGTACAGGGAATCCTATTAGGATCCAAGACTTAGCACCGGACTTACCAGTGCGTCTAAATACCCCAGGAGAAAGAACTTTCACTTGTGCTAATACAGAACGAATGAAAGATTTAGGCTTTAAACCTAAATACACGGTAGAAAACTACTTGACAAACCAAAGTAAAGATAATATAATAAACTTATTCAATGGAGAAACAATATGAAAGATATCTTACAAGACGTAGTTGCACATACACATGCACTAGGCTTTTTAGCATTAGTGAAAGTAAGCAACGACAATGGCACACAAATTGACTCGATGGCTGAAGATCGTTCAGTAATTTTAAGTGGCGAAACACACAGTTCAGTTAGTGAATTTGTAGGCACGTTTGGTATGCCTAACTTAGACAAACTTGCACTACACTTAAAAAACCCTGAGTACAAAGACAACGCAAAAATTGATGTGGTACAAGCAGAACGCAATGGCGAGACTGTTCCAACACATATTCACTTTGAAAATGCAGCTGGTGACTTCCAAAATGATTATCGCTTTATGAATAAAGCAATCATTGAAGAAAAACTAAAAACTGTTAAGTTTAAAGGTGCGGCATGGAATGTAGAATTCCAACCAAGCATGGCAAGTATTGCACGTATGAAACTTATGAGTGCGGCACATAGTGAAGAGCCTACATTTAATGTAAGTACTAAAAACGAAAACTTAACATTTAGTTTTGGTGATGCAAGTACACACGCAGGCGAATTTGTATTCCAGCATGGTATTGAAGGTACATTATCGCATACATGGAGTTGGCCTGTAGCACAAGTACAAGCAATCTTAAACTTAGATGGCGATGCAACAATGAGCATTAGTGATCAAGGTGCAATGAAGATTAGTGTAAACAGTGGCATGGCAACATACGACTACATCTTACCAGCACAGAGTAAGTAGAATATGCGCAAAGACTTAACCGCAGAACAACATGACTATGCACGTTTTTTACCTGCACTAAGTGGCTTTTATGCTACATATGTAGGTAAGCAACGTTATGACGAGTATGTAGATAAGTCACGTATTCCTAGTAACTTTGCTAACGGTGTTGAAAGTCTTAATTATCTTAACTCTAATGAAGGAGCGTTTACTTATAAGTGGACGCTTTATTCTGCAGGACACGCTGACTTAGACACAACTAAATTTGTTCCTAAAGAAGACATGGTGCGTAATAGAGATAGAGATAACACTTGGGTACTAGGTGACTCAGGCGGCTTCCAAATTGGTAAAGGCGTTTGGGAAGGTGAATGGAAAGATCCTACAAGTCAGTTTGTTAAAGATAAAATGGCAGACTGTGTAGCACGAGGTACAGAGGAACGTACTATTACTAGTACAGATAAAAACGGCAATGAAGTAACAAAAACTGTTACAGTTGATCTTGTAAAAGAATATCAAGGCAGATTAGATATGGCACAGAAAAAACGTGATGCTGTTCTAAGATGGATGGATGCATACGCAGACTATGGTATGATACTTGATATTCCGGCGTGGGTATCACGTTCACCAGCTGGTGCATTAGCAACAGGTATTAGTGAGTATGCAGATGCCGCAGAAGCAACCAAGTATAATAACGAATACTGGATGAAACATAGAACAGGTGCTTGTAAGTTCCTTAATGTTTTACAAGGTGAGAATCATACAGACGCAGATGACTGGTATGAGCAGATGAAAGATTACTGTGATCCAGCTAAGTATCCTAACAATCATTTTAATGGTTGGGGTATGGGTGGACAGAATATGTGCGATGTGCATTTGGTTCTTAAACGTCTAGTTACATTACACTTTGACGGACTACTGCAAAAGGGTGTACACGATGTAATGCACTTCTTAGGCACATCTAAACTAGAGTGGGCTACGCTATTAACTGATATACAACGAGCTGTGAGAAAGAATTACAATGAAAACTTTACTGCCACATTTGACTGCGCTAGTCCTTTCCTTGCAACCGCAAACGGACAAATCTACATTCAAAACGAAACTGAAGACCGAAGCAAATGGACGTATCGTATGGTACCGTCAGTTGACGATAAAAAATATGCTTCAGACAACCGCTTGTTCAGAGACACTGTTATATCAGATGGGATATTTAAAAACTTTGAAAACAGTCCGCTCACCGAAGAACTCAAAGTATCTGACGTTTGCACTTATGCTCCCGGAGACCTAAATAAGATTGGTAAAGAAGGAAAGACATCATGGGATTCGTTTAGCTATGCTATACAAATGGGTCACAATGTATGGAGTCACGTTAATGCTGTACAAGAAGCAAACAGACAGTATGATGCAGGTGTTGTGCCTAAAATGCTTGTACAAGAAAAGTTTGACAGAGTCTTCTTTAGAGATGTAGTTAATGAAATATTTGCTATTGATAACAAAGAAGATGCACTAGCAAAAATACAGGAACACTCAAAGTTTTGGATGGCAATACCAGGTACTAGAGGTGCTATTGGTAAAAAGACTGTAAATGCAAGTACACACTTTAACGCACTCTTTGACGTAGAAGAGCCTGAAGAGGACGAACTAGAAGATGGTGTCTTTTCAGAAGAAGAAGAACATAATCTAGAGGTATTAGAAGATGCACAACTTTACGGAGAAACACAATAAGATGGCAGGATACTTACAAGAGTTATACTCAAAGCATAGAAAACTTGACGACGAGATAAAAATGTTGTATACTAACTTTGCAGATGATATGGCTATCAATCGACTAAAAACTAAAAAACTTTGGTTTAAAGACGAAATACACAGAATAGAAAAGGAACTAAAGGAACTATAAATGAAGTCTAAAGAAGAAAAGATATTACAAGTTGTTAACTTATCACCTGACGAATCGGTTATTGAAAAGTTAGCAGAGATACACCCTATAAGACAAGCAGCCTATGCTTCGATTGTACAACTTGTAGTATTAGGCTTTATGTTTAGTGCTATGGCATTAATTAATAGTTTTTTATAAAGGAGATAACAATGAGTGATTTTAGTAATAGAAAATTTCATACTGATGCTGATACATATAAAGCGTATCAGTTTTCACAGATTCCGGCTAAACAGGATGAGCGTACACCTTACGAAATACGTATGGATAGTTTACATGATGCGCTTGATGAATGTGAGCAAGTACTTTCAGGAGCAAGACAGGCTGCTGACCCTAGACACATTCCAGTGTATGAGAAACACAAAGCAGCTATTCTTTCACAAATAAAAGAGCTAAAAGCTAACCCTGACAAACATGGCGAAGTATAATGAAACGTGATTACGAAACAGGCGAAGCAAACGACATTATTTTCTTTACAGGTGTAGAAGTTGAGAAGACTCCTGCGTTTGGAATGAAGACGTTGTTTGTTACAGGTGTACAAGATTACAATAAGATAATGAAGTTCTACAACGATGAACAATGTGAACATATCTTCTTTGGTGCTAACCACAGTTATGCTCCTGTTACTGGAGATGATTTTGAAGATTGGGATCTAATGATCCGTGCGTTTACAGATCAAGATATACTTTGTAGTCTAGACATTCCGAGTAACATTAACTTAGAATGGTTTTTAGATGGTGGGCTTACTGAAAGTGAAAACTTTATTCCTCAGTTACGTGTTGTGGTTCCATACATCAAACAATTTAACTATAACACTATGCTAAAGATTGATGACAAAGATTTTAAAGCAAGCAATCCAGGTGTTTGGTGTCATAGGTTACACGACTTAATGGATAGCGAAAAATTTACTGATTGGCGTAAATATTCGCTTGACAAACCTTTATAACGAAAGTATACTAGTAGTATGAACAACAACAAGCATGAACCTTACGAAGCATATATGCGGCGTAGAACTAGAGAAGAGGACGCTAAAATGGCAATTGAAACAGCTATGGATAAAGCAGAAAGAAGTATTTGGGTAACCTTTAGCAAAGAAGGTGTACATATGTATCCAGGCGCAGATACTGATCCTAAACTAGCAACAGGCGATTGGGATGACGTATCATTCCTTGGTATTCCACATCGTCATATTTTTCACTTTCGTGTTCGTATTGAAGTATTTCATAACGATCGCGATATTGAGTTCATTCAGTTTAAACGCTGGATGCAACGACTCTATGACGTCGAAGGCGTAATAGAGTTAGACCACAAGAGCTGTGAGATGATCGCAGATGACTTGTACAAAGAGATCTCTAACAAGTATCCCGGCCGGTTTGTAGAGATTAGTGTTGCAGAAGACAACGAAAACGGCTGTTCAATTTTTTATCCTAAATGCTAATAAAAGAGAGAAACTCAAAATGGCTTACAACTTCCCTCCTGTCAATAAGATTTTTGACGATTTGGACAAGTTTCGCGACTACTGTCGCTTTGAAGGCAAAGTGTTTGACGAAGTCGCACTTTATAAACGTGATCACCCTAGTTGGATCGCTTATCAGAAATATCAAAACTATTTACGTGCTAAGGCTCGTAACACCAATAGGAATACAACTCAACGGAGAAACTAAATGACCATTTACATCGTAGACATCGAAGCAGTTGACACACGCTATACAAAGCAATGGAAAGAACATCTTCCAAATCAACTAAAGCGAGCTACAAATGAAAATGTAAAAGTCATTAGTGGCGGTGAAACACCTCAGGCAACTACGCCTGGGGCGTTTCTCAACTTCGGCGGTACTAACGTTTATAAAAGTAAACAGTTAGAAACTATTGGTGAAATGTTTTGTAATGGAGAAATACAAGATGGAGATTATTTCCTATATACAGATGCGTGGAATCCAACTGTTATTCAGCTTAGGTATATGTCCGAGTTACTGGGTGTTGATATCGGAGTCGGCGGTCTTTGGCATGCTGGTAGTTATGATCCTCATGACTTCCTTGGTAGGCTTATAGGTGACAAACCTTGGGTAAGACATGCTGAGATGTCAATGTTTGAATGTTATGATGATAACTTCTTTGCAAGTGATTTTCATATTGATATATTTACAGATGTATTTAATGAAGACTATGCAATTGACTGGGACAGAATACATCGTGTAGGCTGGCCTATGGAGTATCTAAAGAATAGTTTGGATAGTTATAAAGGTATGGAAAAACGTAATCTTATTCTTTTTCCACATAGAGTTGCTCCTGAAAAACAAGTTGATATCTTTAGAGATCTTGCAGAACGTTTGCCGCAATATGAGTTTGTTGTTTGTCAAGAATACCAACTTACAAAGAACGAATATCATAACTTATTAGGGGAAGCTAAACTAGTGTTTAGTGCTAACCTACAAGAGACATTAGGTATTAGTTGGTATGAAGGTGCATTAGTTGATGCTATTCCAATGATGCCTGATAGACTTAGTTACAGTGAAATGGCACTGCCCGAGTTTAAGTATCCAAGTGAATGGACTGAAGACTATGATGCATATCTACATCACAGAGATAAAGTTATTGCACAAGTTGTAAACTACATGGAAAATTATGACGATCTACTTGTTAGTTTAGACAAACAACGTACAAAACTAAACAAAGATTTTTTTAGTGGAGAAGCTTTATATGACTCAATTAAAAAATGATGAAATATATATAAACATTGACGATATTGACTTCACCGATTTAGATTTAGATACAACATTTACTATTTCGACAGATAACACTGATACTTTATCTACAAGCAATATATGGAGTTGGGACAGTACTAATAGTACTACTATTACATTAAATGAAGATACAACCTATCGCTATCCAAAATATCGTAATGAACTTGACGAGAAACAGATCGAAAGTATGTGTAAACAATATCCAGCACTAGAAAAAGTTTGGCGTAATTTTAAAAGTGTATATGATTTGGTACAACAAGACTATAAAGGTAAACAGAAAGTAGGCGAAATAGAAGATGACAATCCTTTCTAAAATTATGGAAAAACTCGGCAGGCGTCGAGTAATAACAGAAAGAGATAGCAACGATCCATATCTTATTCGTTGGTATCTATTACTGAAGGACAGAAAGAACTTTCCTTTTAATTTAACACTGCATAAAGTATTAAAGAGCGATGATCCTGTGTTACACGATCATCCATGGACATATGCCACACTAATACTAAAAGGTGGTTATTGGGAAAATGTTCCTGTTGTTAGTAAGGAAGGTAACATAGTAGGCTCACGTGGTATTTGGCGTGGTCCAGGTCATTTTAGATTTCGTAAAGCAGATGACTTACACTTTTTAACACTTGAGAAAGATAAGAACGGAAATGAGATACCTTGTTGGAGTTTGTTCTTTATGGGCAAGAAGGCAACAGAATGGGGCTTTGTTCCGTTTGTGCCAAAAGAAGGGTATCGTTGGATTAACAGTACAAAATACTTAGCACGAGGAGCAAAGAACGAATGAGCATGAATCATGACGTAAAACCTAAAGACAAAGAACTTGAGCGTATGAAGGCAGAGTATCTTGCTAAAGGTGGTCAAATTACTAAAGGCGAAACAAAGCCTATGCCTAACGAACTTGGTATTAGTAACAATAGCTGGAATAATAAATTAACTAAGGCAGAAAAAAATGCCAAGGAGAGCAAATGAACAAACATTATTATAGTTGGCAAGATTTAGAAAAGGCATGTGTTAATATTACATTACAAATGTATAAGGATAATTGGCGTCCTGACTATATTGTAGGTATTACTAGAGGTGGAAATGTACCTGCTACAATACTAAGCAATATGTTAGATGTACCAGGACAAGCATTAAAAGTAAGTCTACGTGACGACATTGTAGATAATGAAAGTAATTGCTGGATGTCAGAAGATGCATTTGGTTATGTAAATGAAGAAGAACGTGTAACACTTAAAACACGCTGGGACATAAGCAAACGTAAAAATATTTTAATTGTAGACGACATTAACGATACAGGTGCTACATTTAATTGGATTAAAGAAGACTGGCAAGCAAGTTGTTTACCTGATGAAACAAGTTGGAATACAGTATGGCATAACAATGTTCGCTTTGCTACTATAACAGATAATCTAGCAAGTGAATTTAACGGAAGTGTAGATTATACTACACACGAAATTAATAAAGCTGAACAAGACGTTTGGCTGGTATACCCATGGGAGAATGTAATATGAAAGAAGGACCTTTTCAAACTGCTGTAGAAGCACAAAAAACAGGTGTTATTAAAGAAGAATATATAGTCTATCGAAAAAGAGACGGAATGTTTGTTAGAGAAACAAATGTTAGAAATCACTTATCTAATAATGACTATAACGATACTTCAACTATTGAACCTTTAGTAGAGATGTCATAATGGCTTTTACATGGGATAAGATACACAAATGGGAAACTAATATCGAAAATGAGATATTAAGCAGTTGTGAAGATTATATCTGCGAACACTATGGTGTTGAGCTAATTGATGATTTGTCAAAAGATCAAATTGAAGAAATTAAATTGTTCCAAAAAGACCTTTGGGAAGAATCCATTATGCAATACGGTTTTAAGACTGTACTAGAAATATGGGACGCATCTAAAATGGATGATGGAATATTTGAGGACGACGATGACTACATTAATGGCTGATACATTAGAAACAGCACAACAAGAAGGCAGAGCTCCGTGGACTAACATAGAGCTCGATACACGCGACTTTGTTGTGTATAGCGACATTTATCCAGTTACACTAGGTCACACGTTAGTAGTACCCAAAACAGCAACACAAGAAGAAATACTAAAATGTATGAAGTTTGCTGTTGCAATGGGACAACAAAATGTTGAAGCCGATAATGATGTTACTGGATATAATGTCGGTATGAATATGGGAGTAAGTGCAGGACAAACAGTTATGTACCCGCACATACACCTTATCTTCCGTCGTGATGGAGACATGGAAGACCCAAAAGGTGGCGTAAGAGGCGTCATTCCATCTAAACAAAAATACTAAGGAAAGGAACTATGGACTTGAAAGAACAAATGATCAAAGCGGCAAGGCTACACGCTGAAGCCGAATTGGAATTGCACAAAACTAATATTGAAGTATATATGCAAAAGGTAGTAGGTATTGGTGAGCACTCAGATATAATTGAAACAATTCAAAAAGAACTAGATGCCATGGCAGCAGCTCATGACAGACTAGAAATGATTAACAAATATTTAGTGTAAGGAATAATCATGGCAACATGCGGATGTAAAAGATCGCCAACTGGAAAGTGTATTGGTTGGCATTCACTAAGCGAAGCAGAATATCTAGCTAAAAGAGCGCAGTACGATAACCGTAAGCAACTTGAAGCAAATGATGCAGATTCAAAACAAGCTCGTAAAAAACTATAATGGTTGACAAAAACCTAAATACAATGTATAATATAACTTATATTGTGCATTGTATTATTAACGGCAATCCACTGCCTAAACATCGGAGAATAAAAAAATGGATAAATCCAAAGAGATAAAAGCCCGTTTGCAACAAGCAGACAAACGCTTCTGGGCTGGCGACAACATTTCAGACTTTATTAAAGACGGCGAAAAGCAAGTACTAATTGACGAGCTTGCTGTTAAGTTTGAAGACGTATTACAAGGTCTTGTAATAGATACAGAAAACGATCCTAACAGTAACGGCACAGGTAAACGTCTTGCAAAGATGT
>Ga0209666_1001290_pt1 | contig 19269 bp, 17 predicted proteins | sample SaaInlV_125m_DNA_FD_184679 | JGI IMG/M metagenome (GOLD analysis project Ga0209666, IMG submission 184679) | Marine microbial communities from expanding oxygen minimum zones in the Saanich Inlet - Saanich Inlet SI037_S3LV_10m_DNA (SPAdes)... | ecosystem: Environmental > Aquatic > Marine >...
GACGCTGCCGTGCGGACACCGGCTGCACCTGCGATGCGCGCTGCGTGCGGTGGACGCGTGCGTGAGGGCGGGTGACGCGCCGCGGTGCCCAACCTGCCGACGCGTCGCCACCGTGGAAGCGTTTGAACGGATAGCCGCGGACGAATAGAGGTCCAATAGACGAATAGAAAAAATAACAACGAATAGCATTGACTAAGGCAGACTTCCGTGCAGCCGCGCCAACTCCGGCGCGATGAGATCCCGCAACCCCCCCGGGTTATCCACGTGCAGCCAGTGCCCCGCGTTCGGCAGTACGTGGTACCGTAGCCTCGACCCGGCCGTTTCTGACCGTTTCACCAGCGCCGACTCCGTCTCCGCCGGCCACCGCGTGGACCGCTCGGCTCTCACCACGTGCACTTCACACGCGGATGAACCGTCACGCTGCGGTGGATCCAAAGCGACGCGGAGCGCGCCGTCGTCCCGCTTGTACGACGCGTACAGCGCGGCGACGCCGTCGGGGTCGAACATCCACGTCAGCCTGGAGTTAACGCCCTTTTGTGGATGCTCCGGCGCCAAGTTGGTGCCCAGCCAATCGATCAGATCCTTCGGAAAGGCACCCGGAAGAGAAAGGAGCTTTCCGGTGAGTTCCTCGCGGCTCTCGAAGGTTTTCGGTAACGATCTGATGGTATCGATCACACGTTGCACGCCGTGCGGGTCGGTGGTGGCTGACACGGCGCTGGGGACGGAATCGAGCGACCACCACTGCGTCGGGTGGTTCGGCAGCGAATCATTTTGTGCCAATCGTGCGAGATGCTTGAGCGCGATCTTGCCCCCGAGCGAGTGACCGAGCACCGCGGCGACCCTTGTGCCGCCCTGCGTCGCGCGCACGTGTGTCGCGAAGTCGCCGATTGCTCGCGCCGCGAGGTCCACGGCGCACGCGCCGTTCGTCAGCGTCTCCCGCGACGGGTTCCTCCACTCGCGATGTTTCGCGTCGCCGAAGGTGTGGCCGTGCCAGATGTGGTCGACGAGCGCGAACCTCCACGGGGTTCCGCCCCGCGCCAGCTGTGCGGACAGCGCGCGTGTGAACGTTCGCCAGTTCCGGCCGCTGCCCATCAGCCCGTGCAGCACCAGCGCCACGGGAGCATCGCGGTGGTCATTACCCGCCGGTTCAATCCATTCGTGCGCGAGAGGAGCTTCATCGGATAGGCCGGGCGGTCCGGTCGAGAAGGACGCGGTGAATGACGTCGAGGACGTGGATGCCCCTATGGACGTGGATGCCCCTGTGGATCCACGCCACGTCGCAGACGACGCGACCCGCCGCGCCAGGCCCAACCGGTGCGCCATGTTGTGACGATAGTCCAGGGGGCGATGGGGCTCGGTTGGGCGTCGGATGTTTTACTGGTTTTACAAACGTAGTCTAACGAGTCACCCCCGCGCCTTGGTCAGCACCCTCCACTTATCCTTGAGGTTCACCGCCGTGCGATCCGCCCCGAACACGTCCCGCCCCGCCTCCATGATCCGCGCCCAGCTTCCAACCCCGTGGAGCTCCACGAGCCGCGCGAGCTCCGTCTCCTGCGCCTTGGTCCACCGCGTGTACGCCTTGCGACCGGCGGTGCCCACTCGAGTGGTTCTCGCTCCGATCGGTCGATCGGCGGTGACGGGCGTGGAGACGTTGGATTGGGTGTTCTTGAGCGTCCGTGTCTGGGTCTGGGTCTCGTCCCACTCCACCGTCCTCGCCGTCGCGCCGCGTTCGTGCGGGCGGATGACCATCTTCTTCGCCGCCTGTTTAGCCCTGGCGGCTTTAGCAGCCGGCGACTCGTCTTCATCTTCATCGTCATCGTCCCAAAAAGATACATCCTTCTCCTCCTCGGCGCCGTCCGCGAGAGCCTTCCACACGTCGTCCGGTTCGCGCGGCTTGGCCACGGCGTCCGATGCGCGTAACGCGTCGCCCAAAGGGTCGGCGACCGCCGCGTTCGCGGCTCTGAGCTTTTCAAACGCGCTTCGGTTCCGCCCGATGGCTTCTTCTTTGTCGGAGGCTTTGGCTTTTTTGTCGGCCTCGGGCTCGGTGGCCTTCGTCGGCGCGGGTCGCTTCTGCGGCGTCAGGGACGCGCGCAGCACCCTGGCCGCCTCCAGCAACTCCCGCTCGCGCCGCTTGGTCTTGGAGATCTCCGCCATGGCGTCCACGGCGTCGTCGGGGATCAAGACGCCGTCCGTCATGGGCGGCTTGTACCGGCCCGCTGTGACATCCGCGGCGACGCTGTAGTAAAAAAACACGACGTACGTCACTCTAATTGCCCGTGCGCATACGAAAAATATAATAAACTCACCGTTCCAAAAACGAGGGTCCCATGGCTTCGAGCACTTCGCCGCAGTACTTGGCGAGCTCCACGAGCGTGTCCTTGGCGGTGTTCCAGCGGCGGAGGATACCGTCGCATCTGTCTTCGGTGACTCGCGCGGCTTGTTTCTTGAGATCGACTCGTACGTTGTCCAGTGATTCGACGTTGAGCCACGGGGAGGACTCCTGGAAGGTCGAGTCGAGGTCGTAAAAGTCGACGGATTCGGCGAAGTTGTCGACGTCGCGGTAGGGCAGGCGGAGGTGCGTGAGCATGGTCTCGGCGTACATCTGCGCCATGAGCGTCATCTGGGGCGTCGGGATGGATTCGTCCCCGAGCGAGTGCGCGACGTCGCCCATCTTGATGAGGGATTGGAACACCTCGTTGACGTTCTCGGGGCGAAGGCGCGCGAAGCCGCCGGTGTTGTCGGCGGTGAGCCGCGTGATGGACTCGCAGTACATGCGAAACTAGATGGTGGGAGAGGGTTAAAGAGTGGTGAGTGGGATGCCGCGTGAGTGGGATGCGATGAGGCTCCACGGGGTCGGGCGGGCGCTCAGATGGAGAGTGGTTCGCTCACCTCGGTGTTGGGTGAGAATTTGCCGCTCGAGATCTTGTCCTTCAGCGCGTCGAGGATGGCGTATTTCGACTCGGGCTCGAGTATCTCGCTCATGGAGATGAGCTCGATGCACCAATTGAGCGCGACATCGCTCGCCTCCTTCGACATGGCGTCCGTCGTCGGTGCAGTCGCGCCGAGTATTGGAGCGAGACGAGCCCGGAAATTTGAACTAACAAAAAAAACCAACCCTAAAAGCTGCGAGTATTCTATTTCTAACTCTCTGTCTATTCGCCATACAAAACCTAAGGTCTCGATACCCTGAGGACGGGAAACTCGAGAAGGAAGGTGTGCACCCCCCGAGTCTCGCCTCCACGTCGAGAGCTTTCACTCATCGAAAGCGCGTCAGCCCCATTGGTGAACCAGCGGCGGTGCTATGTGGGCCGCGACGATCGCGTCGCCCGGCGGGGCAATTCGAGCGATCCCGCCATGTCACCGCCGCGACGGCACCGCGCGATCCGCGCGAGTCGCGTCCGGCGGTAGACGCACCCGTCGGCACGTCCGAGGCATGACGACGGCACGCGCGTCGGGCAACGGCGACTTCGACGCACTACCCCAGCCCTCGTGGGAGTCCCTCATCGAGGAGAAGATCTCGCGCGAAGTCAACCAACGATCGGACGGCGTGCGAGACGACATGTACGGGTGGATCCCGGAGAAGGAGCGCGTGCTCATCGTGGGCGTCGGCGGGCAACGAGGCGACGAGCGCGAGAACACGTACGGCATGGAAGCTTCACTCGCCGAGCTCGCGGAGTTGGCGCAAAGCGCGGGGCTCGAGGTCGTCGCCACACTGACGCAGCGCATGAAGCACCCGCACTCGGGCACGTACGTCGGCAAGGGGAAGATGCGGGAGCTTCGCAGGCTATGCGGGCTCCCCGACGCTCAGGCATCCGACGAAGACGACTTCATCGTCAACGAGATCGAAGACGGGTACCCGAAGGACGACGACGCGGCTTATGGGTCGAACGATTCCCTGATTGATTCCCTCGAATACGTGACTGCGGAGGACCCGGACGACTCGTGGGGCGAGGAGTGGACGGACGAGGACGAACGCGCGCTGGACGACGAGGAAGCTGAGAGACGAAAAAGGCTGTCGGCTATGGCTAACAAGAGCACGGAACCGACGGTGGACACGGTGATATTCGACACCGAGCTCACCCCGCGGCAGAACCGCAACATCGAACAGTTCCTCGACGGCAAGGTGCAAGTGTGCGACCGCACCATGCTGATCCTTGACATATTCAGCCAACGCGCGAGGACCGCGGAGGGGCAGCTGCAGGTGGAGATGGCGCAGCTGGAATATCAACTTCCCCGGCTGTCGCGGATGTGGACGCATCTCGAGCGGCAGACGGGCGGCGGCGGCGCGGGTGGGCAGGTCAAGGGCATGGGCGAGAAGCAGATCGAGATCGATAAGCGACTGCTACGGGACAGGATCCAGTTCTTAAAGAAAAAGGTGGACAAGGTGAAGACGCACCGGAGCCTCTACCGAGAACGGAGAAAAGAAACGCCGGTGCCGGTGATCTCACTGGTCGGGTACACCAACGCGGGGAAGAGCTCGCTTCTCAACGTGCTAACCGCCGCGGAGGTGTACGCGGAGAACCAGCTATTCGCCACCCTGGACCCGACCACCCGAAGGTTCCCACTGCCGAACGGCAAGGAGGTGCTCGTGACGGACACCGTGGGGTTCATTCAAAACTTACCCACGGAATTAGTCGCCGCGTTTCGAGCCACGCTGGAGGAGATTGTCGACTCCACGATGCTCATACACGTCGTTGACATATCATCGCCTTTAGCCGGTGCGCAGGTGGCGGCGGTGGAGAGCGTGCTTAAAGACCTGGGCGCGAGTGACATACCGCGGGTCACCGTGTGGAACAAGGCGGACGCCCGCCCGGGTGTCGAGGATTTAAGTATTTTGGCGAAAGAAGCCGAAGCCGCCGGCGCCGTCGCCACCTCGGCGCTCACAGGGTTCGGCATTGAGTCGTTGGTACAGACACTGCAGGAGACGTTGGTGCAGGTGGCGCTGGTTCGAATCGAGATCGACGTGCCGTACGACAGTGGGAGCATCATCGGCGAGGTGCGCAAGAGCGGCGTCGTGGAGAGCGAAGTGTACGGGCAGGATGGCACGCGGGTGGTGGCGCACGTGCCGCCGCCGACGGCTCGCAGGCTGGCGCACCTGGCGGTCAAAGGGGATTCAATGAGCTCGATGGAGACGCTCGAGCTGGGTGTCGTGCAGGAGAAGGAGGAGTGGTCGCGGGAGGACGAGGAGGCTTTCCTCGCCCTGACGCTCGAAGAGGAGCAGACTAGTGAACTATAGGAGACTAGCCCCGCGAGTTGATTCAATAGTACACTCTAGCTAGCTCTCCACCGCTAGACGTTCACGTCCGCGCTCAACGCCACGGACCCTGGATCGTCCTTATACCCCATCACGCGCTCGTACGTACCCTCGCCCCAGTGTCCCGCGCCCGTGTCACACTCAATCTCCCTCCAACGTGTCTCCCCCGTGTGCGCGTACCCGAAGCCGTACTTGCGACAACTACCGTTCACCGTTAAAACGTCGTGCCCGTCGATGTGACCGCACTTGGTCTCCCCGGTGTCGTCCTGGTATACATACGTGCCGAAAACAGAGTGCGACGCCGCGACTGCGTTTGCGTCGTTGGCCCGCCCGTCCTCCCCGGCGCACTCCGAACGGATCGTCTTGAGCATGTGCTGACCTAAGGTATCCTCGATGAAACCGCCTCTTGGTAAGTTTATGTACCGCGCCCGTCCGAACACCCGGGACAGGTACCACCGAGTGGACGCGACGTGCATGCTGTCGTAGAACTGCACCAGCGGGAGCAGCCGCAGCGTGCTCGGCCGCGTGTCGTATTCGCTACTACCGACAGGGTTCGAACCGGTGACCTTGGCATCGCGGACGGGGAAGGTCACCGGCTCCACCGCGAGCCCGTACTTGCTCGCGACGTACGTTTCGTGCGACAGCGTCGTCGTCGTCGGGAACCCGACGTAGTTGACCCGTCCGCTTGAGGTACATTCGGTGTTTGTGTTGACCCGTTCCATGACGTCGAGCACGTGCGAGACCTCCACGGGCCGCACGAACGACCTGTCGTGCTGCGCGACCAGGACGAACGGGGTGGCGACTCGCATTAGGCCTCGCCGCAAAGCATGCGCGAAGCCGTGCCGCTCGTCGAGCGCCAGCAGCTCCGCGCCGCACAGCGGGCTGCCCTCCGTCTTGGTCAAGGCGTCCAGCCGTGAGAGGTAGTGCCCGTAGTTGGCCATCGCTTCGGGGGTGCAGATGCCCGAGCGGAACTTGTCGTGCTCGCGGACCTTCACCCCATCTGCCACGATGATTTTGCGGCATCCGCCGAGACCCGCGAGCACCGCGGCGGACTCGAAGACCTCCTCGATGAGCCGCGTGGACGGGTGTGTCTTGATCGGTGAGGTGGTCAGGACGATCGTGAGCCGACCGGGGTCGAGCGGCGGCGTCGACCCGACCCGCGCTCCCGTCACCTCGGCCGTCTCCACCATCGCGCCTCCTTCGAGTGGCGAGTCGTTCCGAGACCGAAGTCGAGTTGTGTGAGAGTGCCGAAAATCATCATCATCATTCGTTGTCGGGCGCGGGGCGGGACCCAGATGGCGAGGGTGAGATGGCGCTCCGCGGGATATCTCGCGGTCTTCGTGGTGTCGGCACTGGCCACGTACAACAGCCTGCAGACCCTGCACGGCCACGCGAGGGCGGGGAGGCACCTGGAGGACGAGCACGTCCACCACCATCACCACCAAGGCGTTCCCGCGGGTTCTAAGATCTCATCGAGGCATCACGGGGCGCGGATGGATGCGGACGTGGATCCGTTCCATAGGACGCCACGCCATCGCGAGAAGGGCGGCTCGGTGGCGCACATCGATGCCAGCAGAGACGAGGTCGATGCGGCGGTGAAAGGCGGGGAGTTCGGCCTGGGCGCCTCGAGCTTCGGGGCGGACGCGGGCGGCGAATCGTCAAAGGCTGACGTGATCGACGCGACGCCGAAAGAGCCAAAGGCGACGAAGAAGAAGGCTGGGGGTAACGGCAAATACCACGTGCTGCTCACCGCCAACGACGCGGTGTACGTCCGGTGGCAGTCACGCATCATGTACCACCAATACAAGAAGATCGCGGCGGACCCGGCCTTGGTGGGCGCGATGGGCGGGTTCACCCGCATCCTGCACAGCGGCAAACCGGATGACCTCATGGACGAGATACCCACCGTCATCGTCGACCCTTTACCCAAGGGAATCAAGGACCACGGGTACGTCGTGCTCCATCGGCCGTACGCGTTCAAGCAGTGGCTGGACACGTACGCGCGGGACATAGAGGAGGAGTTCGTGCTGATGACGGAGCCGGATCACCTGTACCTGAGGGGCATGCCGCTATTCGCCACGCCCAAGACGGCGGCGGCGTTTCCGTTCTTTTACATCGACCCGAAGAACAAGGACTTCGAACCGATCGTGCAAAAGTACAACGAGGTCAAGGCGCCCATCGACGCCTTCGCGCCCATCGGTAACTCCCCGGTGATGATCGCCGTGGAGTCTCTCGCGAAGGTGGTTCCGAAGTGGCACGATTTGGCGGTGGCGATGAAGCAGGACCCGGCGGCGGACAAGGCTTTCGGTTGGGTGATCGAGATGTGGGCGTACTCCATCGCGTCCGCGCAGGTTGGGGTGACGTACGAGTTGCGTCCGGAGATGATGCTGCAGCCGCCGTGGGACGGGTCGTTCAAGATCAAAGGCAAGGACGCTTACATCATACACTACACGTACGGTCAGGATTTCGCGAGGAGCGGGGAGGCGACGCCGGGGAAGATTGGGGAATGGCACTTCGATAAGCGTGACTTCACGGGGTTCCCGCCCAAGACACCGTTCCCGATGCCGCCGAAGGATGCGCACGAGGTGATCCAGAAGATGATGACGATCATCAACGACGGCATCACCGAGCTGCCGCACTGGCCGTGACGAACTCAGAACTCGACTAGTAAACTATTTTAACTCCATCGACTAAGATCCGCCTCTGTACGAACTCCTTTGCGGCGGTAGACGTGGAAGGTCTGCGTCGGGTTCCACGACACCGCCGCCGTCGTCGAACTGACCTTCTCCCACGTGTCCGCGCAGCCGCCGAGCCCCACGCCCTCGCCGTAATCGACCACCAGCGACCCAGCGACGCACTCCTTCGTCAATTTATCATTCACCCCGCTTCGCAGCGACTGGTCCCAACACTGCGACGTGAGCCACACCACGGGTGGTTCCGGCATACACTCCACGTCCCCAATCTCCAACACGTCCCCTTTGATGAACACCGGGGGTTTGCTCAGCTTGTTGAGCATCGAGTAGAGCAGGTCGTTGGCAAAGTCGACGTGGCAGCCTAAAAGTTCGTATCCAACCCCGGCAACCTTGCACGCGAACGCGGCGTAGAACAGGAGCCAGCCGGATGAGCTCCCCCACACCTGGAACCCCCGCTGGTGCATGAATATGCCGTACTCTTTCTGCTGGCAACTCGCCATCCGCGCCATCGCCGCCGCGAGTAAAGGGCACTCCTCTATGACTTTCCAGAACGTCGCAAACGGCGTGGAGCCGTACGCGAAGTTATCCTCGGAGTACGTTGGTTCGCACGGTGCGGTCCCGGGTTCGATTCCCGGCGTGGACGAATTGGCGGCGAGGCGGCGCACCTCGCTCGCCAGTGTCGCGCGCGCGTCCACGTCACGTTCGTGCTCGCGGAGTCTGCGCACGACGTCCGCTAACGATTTCAGATCTGCGCCGGCGGCGACGAGCTTGCGCTCCAGCGTTGGGTCGATGGCGTCCGGGTCTGTGCTCGTGGATGCCGCCTTCGCAGATGTGCGATCGACGTCTATGGATGCGGTCGCGTCATCACCCGGCACGTCCGGGATCCGGTCCGTGAGCGACCCCGCGTCCTCCGCGTTCTCCACCGCCTCTGCGAACCGCGCTCGGAGCGATTCGAGCGCGCGATCGCCGCCCTCACCCGCGTCGCCCTCGCGGGTGAGCACCAGGGCGTCGTCGGCGATGCGCTTGAGCTCGGTGAGGGCGTCCATGGTGTCCTTGAGCCTGCCGTTGAGCGCGCGGGAGATCATGCGGAGCTTCTTCACGGCCGCCGAGTTCGCGTCGTTGTTGGATGGCGACGTTTGGTGGGATGCCAACTGCGCGCCGCAGGCGCTGGCGCGGTCCTTCACGACGACCGCGAGCGATTGCAGGCGCTCTATGACCGCGGCGACCTCGCCGACGAACTTGGTGACGGCGATCTTCGCGTCCGAGCCGGCCATGGCGTCGGCGTTCCCGTGGGGTGGCTCGGTTGTGAGGCGGAGCTCAGATCGTGTGGGCACTCGTCTTGGAGGCCGCAGTCCGCGTCAGATGATGTAAACCTGATTGGCCTATCCACTCCGACAGAGCACGGAGACGGATCCGTGGATCGATGCCGGCCTCCCTCGCGCACTCCGGCGCGTTCATCGCGCCATGTCGCGGTCTCACGACGCCGTCCGGATCGCGCCACCGCGTCCGCGTCCGCGTCGCGGTCACCCCGATGGCCAAAGGCCAGAAGGGCGTTCGCAAAGTCGTGCAATCCGGCGCGGCCTCGCTCTCCTTCAACCCGGGATCCGTGCTCTCCAAGATGATGAACGTCACGAAGAACAAGATCAACTGGAAGGTGCTCAACGACGCCGCGGATAAGCTCGACGGAGAGCTCGCGTCACAGCCCATCCTCGGACTCGTCCGCGCGGAGGTCACCATCAGGGGCATCGACACCCTCGAAACCGAAGGACGTGGATACAAAGAGTACATCCTCCTCCGGTCGCTCGGGTTGAAAGCCTGGTTCACGCACGCCACCTCCCGCGCGGGCGTCCACGATCCACTCACACGATGCGCGGTGGGCAAACAACTCGCGACACCCGACAACGACTTCAACATCTACCGCAGGGTGCTCACACACGCGCCGATGGCTGCGAACGACGACTGGGTCGGATTCGCAAACGGACTCGCGGAAGACGCAAAGTCTGTGGCCGATACACTCACCGACGACGACGTCAAGACGGCCAAGAACAGGTACGATAAGAGTATCGATGAGAGCGCGTTCGTGGCGATCGATGAATCGGTGAAGAAGGCCGCGGAGCTATGCGCCGGGGCTAAGCGGGGCGACCCTCCAGTGGCGACGTCGGTGGCGATTCCGTGGGTGGACCCGGGAGCCGCGCCCGCGACGGCCAGGCCCAAGGCTGGTGACTCACCGGGCGGTGACTCACCGACCGAGGAGATGATCGAGAAGGAGGAGGATACGGAGGAGGATTCGTTCGAGTCCATGTTTGGCAAGAAGGCTAAGAAGAAGAACAAGAACAAGGGCGGCGCCGCGTCGGCGGTCCGCGGCGCGATGAGAGCCGCGGGCGGCGCGGCTCCCTCCCTCGACGCCGTCCTCTCCCAGCTCGTCAAGAAGCAGCAGGAGCCCACGTTCCCGGAGGTTGACGCGTGGATCACGAAGGGCGGGCAGGCGACCGCGTCGGAGGCGGTCGCCGCGGCGTTGGCGATGTGTCTGGAGGCTCCGGAAGGCGCCGTCGTCGTGGCGCCGTCGGCGCTCTTCGCGTCCGCCGTTTCTTTCGACACCGGTTCCCTCGGGAATGGTCGGAGACTGATCGCCCCGGGCCAGGCGGCGGGCGGTGGGGTGGAGTGGGGCGAGCGTGCGGTGTTCATCGCGTTCGAGCCGGATTCGACGGGCGCGGATGCGACTCTCGCGAAGGGGGTGAAGTCGGCGGTTGACGCGGGGACGGGTGTCGTGGTGGTCGCCGTGGCGTTGGTGTCCGGCGGTGACGGGGTGGACGCGGCGGTGAGCTCGGTGAGGGAACGGGCGAAGATTTGATTCGGCGGCGGTGATTTCTGTGAGTGATTCGTTGTCGAATTTCATCTGAGGTGCTTCGCGTGTTCCTTGGCGAATTCCTCCCACCTCGGGCACTTGTTATCCACCGCGTACTGCAGGCAGTCCCAGTGTTTGTATTGGGCGGCCCAAGCGCACGTGTATCCGTCCCAAGGGCACCCGTTCTCGTGCAAGTACTTGAGAGCGGGCAGGTGTCCGTTTATGGCTGCGGAAGAGCACGTGGACACACTCCAATCAAGGTTGTTCACTCGCGCCCACTTCAGCAGTCTTACACTCCCTCGGTCAGCAGCGAAGTCGCATACGTTCTTCGCAGGTTCACCAAAAAGTCCAACGACTCTCTCGTAGGGTAGAGACAGGACTTCGTCGTTGTCCAGCAGGGCTGTGATGAGATGCCACCGCTTCCAAGCAGGCATGTCCGGGAACGCGTCGAAGTCGAACCTGCGAGGGTACGCAGCGGCAGTCTTGGAGGCGTCCCTCCACAACGTGCTCACCTGGGCGAGGCTGCGGCGGGTCTTGACGCACCGCACGTGAGAGAAGACCACGGTCGCGATATCCATGCCGGGATTGAAGATCGGGCGGTTCGTATCGGGTACCCACTTGCCGCTTTGGGTCGACATGGCGGCGCTGCGAGGGCGAAGTGTGGGGCGTCGTGGCTTCAGTCGTGGCTTTTTCCGTTTTTGGTCAGACCTGGTATCGAAGTGTCCCGCATTTTCGCACGACAAAGTTGGCCCGCCCCGCGGGAGCGCGCCACTTCTTCGACGCACCCGACCGCGCGCGACCCACCCGCACGCGAACGGACCGCCCCGGAGCGAGACACCATGGCCAAGCGTAAAGCCGCGCCCCCCGAGGAGGACTCCGAGGAGGAAGAGTTCGTCGACGAGGACCTCATGGGTTCGGAAGATGACGACGACGAAGAGGCGGCGGCTGGCGGCGGCCGCGACTTTGACGAGGAGGAGGACGACGACGAGGAGCTCGAGGCTGAGATGGCGGCGCTCGAGAGCGTCAGGAAAGAGCGCGGCATGGACCGAGGCGACAAGCCCCGCATCAACAACGAGGCCGGACTCGACGCATCCATCCAAGGTACGTCCCATCCGCTCGCCGCCGAGCCCCCGCACCAATCCCAATCCCGCCGCCGACGCGATAAAGATCGATTTGCCCTAATCGCGCCCACACTGACCGCCGAACCCACCACTTTCCCCCCATCAAACAGACTTTGGATGGACGCACAAGGCCAAGTGGATCGATCACATGGTCGTCGCAGGCGAGAAGGACGCCCCGCACGTCAAGGACATCAACGACGACCTCGCCAGGGAGACGCACTTCTACGAACAGGCTCTCTCATCGGCGAACGTCGCCGTGCGAATGCTGAAGGACCTGGGCGTGCCCGTCAAGCGCCCGCCCGATTTCTACGCCGAGATGGTCAAGTCCGACGAGCACATGAAGCGCGTCAGGGCCGAGCTCATCTTCGAGCAGACGGCGCAGGAGACGCGCGAGGAGCGCCGCAAGGCGAGGGAGTCGAAGCGGTACGGGAAGCAGGTTGAGGCGGAGAAGCTCAAGGAGCGCACGCTCAAGAAGAAGGAATCCATCAAGAACCTGGACAAGTGGAGGAAGCAGCGGAAGCAGAACAACTACTCGGAGGATGGGGCGAAGGCGCCGGAGGGGTTCGAGGATGGGTTCCGGAACAAGGATTCGCCAAAGGGGAGGAAACGATCCACGCAAGAGACGAGGCAGAAGCGGGAGTTCAAAGATGAAAAATTCGGCTTTGGCGGCCGCAAGAGGGTGAGTGTTATTTCCGCGTTTTTCCCGTGTTTCGGTTTCTCTTGGATTTTCTCGATGTTGCCCGCATCCCGCATAGGCGGGTGCAGGGGGTGCTGCCCGCATCCCCTGACACCTAGCGCACCGGGCCACCCTCTCATCTACGGTGGATATCCCAAGCTAAAACGCCTCAGAGTACCGCCTTCGGTTGTAGGCTGGCGGAATCCAGACGGACCTCGGTCCAGACGGCCCGTCAGCCTCCCGTCGTGTGCCGCGCATATTCCATTGCCTGGGTGAGCCCCGTCGGGGCCTTTACACCTCTGGACAGACCATGCTCGTGCTATTCAAAGACTCGCTTTTACACCCGCTTTGATTGAGACTTCCGAGAACAACCGCGCCCGATCGAGTCACGAATAATCGCTGACTGTTCCCCCTTACCCTTCCATTCGCCGCAGATGAAAAAGCAGAACGACAAGGAGAGCGCGCGGGACATGACGAACTTCAAGCCTTCGAACTTTGACAGGGACTTCAAGGCTGGCAAGGGCTGGGGCTCCCTCGGCGCCAAGGTGAGAACCCGGAACCCCCTTTACAAATAGACACCGAGCCACGCATCAGCCGCAGCCGCGGTGAAGATCACACGACACTTTTGATTTGCACGTCAGGATTACTGCGCTACTACGCAGCATGATTAATGAATTCGACTGAGCGGCTGGCGTGCTTTTCTTTTCCGCTCGGAACGTACCCGCGTCGAGACCAAAGACTCTCCGGATCGAAGACTCACCGATAAATTTCTCCAATTTCTTCATCACAGGGTGGTCGCGGTGGTCGCGGCGGCGGTCGCGGTGAGCGTGGCGGTGGTCGCGGTGAGCGTGGCGGTGGTCGCGGTGAGCGTGGCGGTGGTCGCGGCGAGCGTGGTGGTGGTCGCGGTGGCGGCGGTAGAGGCCGCAGGTGATCGTATCATACACGATGTAGTTACAACGTAGACTAGAGGAACAGAGATAAAATTAGTTCAGAACATGCGCTGAGAAGAAGGACCTTGGTTCACGACCGGGTCTCCAGTAGACGCGGGCTCCTGGCTCCCCCCGTTTGGAACTTGCCACTTCTGGGCCGCCCTGCGCATCGCGCGTTCCTTCCACTTTCGCGCCAAAATCGTCGCCGCCTCCACCCTGTTCTGGATGTCCGAGCTCAGCATCCGCCTCAGGAGCACCAGCCTGTCGCCCTGCTGCAGCGTAACCGTCTTATCGTGCGGCGGGAGCAGCTCGGAGTGACCGGCGCGCCACATGATACCGATGGCGATGCTCCGTTCCCCGCGCGTCTGCAGCACCAACGCGCGAATCACGCCGTAGATCAGCGGGGTGTTCAGCGGCAGGTACTCGTTCGCGGCGACGGTGACAATCTCCGCCGAGTTTTTGGACTCTTGAAAGAGGTCCTGAATCGCGGGTTGTATGAGGGGATACGCGAGAGTCTGCACCAACGCCCGGGCGCTCACAGCCTGGCTGTTGACAAAGTCGGGCTCGGTGCGAATCTTTCCGATGCGCTTGGGCGCGAGCGCGAGCCGCGCGGTCATGTCCTCGTTGTTTTCGCCTACGATGTGCATTGGAATGCCCTCGCGCTTGATGGACCAGAGCTTACGAAGCAGTAGCAAGATGTTGAGGATGCGGGTGTCCCTGTGGTGCGCGCCCAGCCGCACGCTGGTCTGCGTCCCGAGGACGATCGCGGTGTGAATCGTGGTCGCGTTGATCACCGGCGAGAGGACGGGCGCGGACGCCGCGTCGCCCGTGATGTGCCTCAGCCTCACGCCCTCGTGCTTGTGACCCTTCGCGTAGCCGTAGATGGAGACGGCGTTTGAACCCTCCTGGACGGTTTCCTCGTGGATCAGGTTTTTGTCTAGCATGTGGTGCTTGAAGAGCTCCTGGGTGACGCCGTTGACGAACGTGATGGTGGATCCCGCCTTGCGCATGCGAACCACCTCCTCGATCCTGGCGTGTAACCGCTCGGGGTGAGCGTTCCACACCTCCCTCCAGCCGCACACGAGCACGTTGGACTTGATCTTGGAGGATTCCTTCCAGCTCGACATGTGATGTTTCTCGATGTCCGGGTTGGCGTCGCGGATCTCCTCCGCTTCCTTGATGTACTCGTTGAACGTGTCCAGCATCTCGTGCGAGTGCACGGGGCTGGACTTGGGTCCGATGAAGATGAGCAAGTCGTCGGGCTCGATGACGATGTGCGGGTCGGGGCAGAGTCCGAACCCGCGGCGCTTGATGAACGCCTTGGGCATGGACGGTCGGATGATCCCGATGAAGATGGCGCGGGAGAATTCGCGGCGGAGCAGCCCGAAAGTCTTACCGATGCAGTCGCCGTACGCGTTCTTGGGCCCCGACCGCAGGTTGCTCGCCTTCCTCCTTCGAATCGCGCTGCCCTCGAAATCGAGGATGCTCATGAGGATGGAGCTCAGACCGGGCTGCGCCGCGCACTTGAACATGAGCGCGTTGAGGAACAGCGACAGGTCCATGGGTATCACCACGTCCTTGCCGTCCGGATGAACGAAGCACGCGGCGTCGACGTACTCGCTCGGGTGCAGCATCTGCAGGATGATCCGCAGGCCCGGGAAAACCGTCACGCCTCTGGCCTCGTCGTAAGGGTTGGTGAACAGCACCTGCCGGAGCGCGAGCGTGGTCCGCAGCGTGGCGCCGTTGAAGATGCGCCCGTTACTCTCGTCCTCCTCCTTGGTGTCCTGCTCGGTCATCATCACGAGGATCGCCGCGGCTCGGTGCGCGCCCACGCGAATCAAGTCGTTGACGTTGGTGGGGTTACCCACGCGGCAGATGATGTTGCGGCCGAGCTTGGTGCGCCAGGGTAGGATGCCGCGCTCCGCGAGGGTCTGCGCCAGCCTGATGTGCATCTCCTCCTTCGTGATGCTGTTGTCCATGATGACGATGTCGCTCACCGCTAAACTCGTCGAAGGCCGCTCTAACAAACCGCACCACTTAAACGCCGGGATGAGGCTCGGGAAGTAAAAGAGAATGCCGAGAAACTTCCCCTCGTTCAGCATCTGGTACTGCCTTCGCAGGAACGAGCACTGCACCACCGCCCGCAGCGTGGCCTCGTTCCACCCCAGTATCAGCGTGTGCCCGTCCGCGGCCACCTTGGTTCGCCCGGAGGCGAGTGAGTTCATGAATTGCGACACGGCGTCGGTGATGAAACCGACGAGGATCGCGAAGACGACCAAGCCGAAGAAGATCTGCACAAAGTACAGGAGCCGCAAGTTGTTCTCGTCGGGGATGTCGTTGAAGGACGCGGAGGTGATGAGCTGCACCGCCATGAACACGCCGTCCGCGACGGAGTCCTGCCCGAAAACGAGCTCGGCGGTGTCCGAGCTGAGCCGGTACCACAGCACGCCGAAGATGGCGAGGAAGAAGGACGTGACGAACGCGAGGAGGGTGAGGGGAAAGGCGCCGTTCGCCGCGATGCGATTCTCGAGGCCGTAGGAGACCTGGTCCCAGTTGCTCAGCCCCGAGTTGGTGTTCTTGACGCTCTTGCCGCCGCTCTGTCGGACCTCAGCCACGGCGGATTTTATGTGATCAGCCTGCATGGTGTTGAGCGCGGAGAAGACGGAGGTGGGGGCGCCGCCGAAGTCATCGTCGTCGTCGTCGTCACCCGCGGGGCGCTTGTCGGTCTTACCTTGGCGCGCGAAGAACATGACGTACCGGGATAGACCCGCGCGGGTCCACCGAAGCGCGGGTTGTTGTTAGGGCGGAGATTGTTTTAGGGCGGAGAAGTTGAAAAACTCACAACAAGTTGTCTCCCACTTGCGGGAGGCAACGGTCTCGATGCTTGTACGAAGGTACCAAAAGTCTGACTGGATAACCCTACTCGAATCGCGGGGACCGTCGTCAAAAAAGCCGTGGCCACCACGTGGTTTGAATCCGCGGGCTAGTCACATCTGGGAGATATTTTTCAGAAGTGCTTTTTTCTGGATTCGGAAAGGATTCCCTTTTGCATTCTTTTTCCGCTTCTGCTTGACACGTTCCAGAATTGTAGGAATTGTCACATGCAAATAGTCGGAAACTTTTTGTAAATAGAGCCCCTATTCAACGAAAATCGAGCTCGTGTGCACCGTTTTTTTAACCGACTCGATATCTGGAATGGCACCAGATAGGACTACCTCTGATAAATGTGACGACAGGGCGGACCGCGCGCCCCTGCCGCGGACGCATCGGGGGTAAATATCCACCGATGTCGGTCATCCTGGTTCGCCAGGAGTACGGCGGGCGCTCGCGCCCGTACGTGATGCGAACGAGCAACAGCGGGGGCGGCCACCTCCTCCACTACTTCTGCACCATCGTCGTCCTCCTCGGCTTCTCGGTCGTGTTCGCCGCGCTGGCCGGTGTCCAGGCGTACCTCGCCGCGCACGACTACCGCACGCCGCTGGTGAACGAGTACAACGCCGCGGTCCACGCGTGGGTCACGGGCGGCCGCGACGCGTTCACCAACCTCACCGACGGCTTCGCGTGGGCGGTGGACAAGGCACCGCTCGGCGCACTTGCCCGAGTCGATGGGAGCTGCGGGGACGGCAAGACCGTCCCAGCCTCTTCCACGCCCCCGCGACTCGGGCAGGTGGCGCTCGGCACCCACGACGACGGCCACGACCTCGCGAGGTACGATACCACCAGCGTCCTCTACGGCGTCAAGCTCGCGTACATCCCCGCCGACGACGAAGGCCCGGGGCTGACGCCCGTCGACGTGGAGATCGGACGCGTGGACGCCAAAACAAACGCCGTCGATTCGTACACCGCGTTCAGCACCTCGTTCACGCCGTACGAGTGCGAGGTGCTCTCCGTGGCGTCCGGTGGGGGCGGTGAGAGCCGGAACACGCGGAACGGAGGGACGTGGTCCCCGGACGTCGAACCGCCCGTGCGATGCGACGCGTGCCCACGGGACGAGACGGCGATTGAACCCGCGTGCGACCCCCGGTGTCGAAGCACATCCGGGCGAGGATTCGTCGCGTCACGGCGGTGGGTCCGCCGGGTGGTGCTGACGCGTTCGCAGGTGACAGACGGCAAGGTGGCCGGGATCGCGCGCAAGCCCACGCGCGGGACGTGCTCGCTGATGCACGGCGTGGAGCGGACCACGCACCACGACTCCGTGTGGGACGCGCGACTCGCGTGCGCCAACGACCGGTCGCCGCTTCAAGACGTGAACCTGGAAGTCGAGGTTCGAGCCCCCGACGACCCGCACGTGCTCGCGGGTACGCTCACGGACTGCACGTTTCGGTTCGGGCGTAACGTGGACGAGAACATGGTATCCTCCGCGTTCTTCACCCTCGCCGCGTTCGCATGCCTCGGCCTGGCCACCTACTGCGTCAAGCGGCGTAAAGGGTTCGAACGGTACGACTCGCGGCTGACGCAGTTCAGCGGGTGGAACGCGTGGAGGACTCCGGTGACGGCGATGGACTTTGCGTCGCGCGAGGGGAATCGACGGCGGAGTCGGGCGGAGGCTGAGGTTATAGCGGAGCAGTCTTGCGACGACGAGACGGACCACGAAGGGGACCACGAGGATGGAGGAGTTCGTGTCGAGGAGGACGGGACGGAGACAAACTCAGAAGCAGATGAACCCGTCGGTGCGGCCCGGGTGTGAATAAAGAGACACAGTAGTCACCGCGGCGGTGACGCGTGTGTCTCGACATCGTAAAAGACTAGTGTTGTTGTACAAATGCAGCCTGCTTAACGCTAAATGCGGTGACGTGAGCGCGTGTCGCCGGTCACTGGACGAACCTGTCGTCGAATCTGTCGTCGCCGAGTCGACACTCGTCCTTCATCCCCAGCAGCTCGTACCTGTTATCCGCGATGACGTCGTAGAGTACGTCCCTTAAGAACCCCGGCACTACCGGCCCGAACGTTCCGGCGATGGGAAAGAGCGGGTTCGTGTCGAGGTACGTGGCGATCCGGAGTACGGCGTCGGACTTGACGTAGGCGGCATCCTCTTCGACGAGGACGATGGAGCTTATGTCGTCGGGTTCCCGCCCCGCGCGACGGAGCAGCGCGCGTCCGGCGGTGGACTGCAGCGCGGCGAACCTGAGCTTACCCGGTGGGTCCATGTCGAGCGCGAAGTTGACCCCGCCGTTGCACAGGTTGCACACGCCGTCGAAGAGGATCACCGGACGCTTATCGGTGGCGAAGTAGTCCGCAATGGCAGAGCTCCCGGAGGAGGTCGACGCGCTGTCGGAAGGGGAGGCGCGGGGCGGCGCGGGGCGCGCGCGTGGTCGCGAGACGACGTGGTGGTGGCGCGGTGGGGTGGATCTGGACGTGGAGGACGTGGATATCCCGAGGATACCCCTCGCCGATGCGACCGCCTGGTGCGCCATGGTGAAGTGGCGAACAGTGCCGTCGACGCGACGTGGAACAAGTTGAGAGCCGCACGTTTTGTCGAGTTCAATGCGCCTCTCTCTCACTCGTGGGAGCGCGCGTCCTCGATGGTGGCTGGCGCGGCGTTGATCCAGAGGCACACCGTCCGCCTGGCGTCGCGCTACACCCGCGCGTGGAGCGTCAGACCGACCTCACCGCGGCCGCACGGGACGTTCGTCCGGGCGCGGCGTCGCACGAGCGCGATGGCGACCGCGGACCGCAGGGTTCGGGTAGCCGTCGTGGGGGGAGGCGCCGCGGGCCTCGCCGCCGCCAAGGAGCTCCGCGCCGAGGGTCACA
>Ga0209666_1001293_pt1 | contig 19248 bp, 6 predicted proteins | sample SaaInlV_125m_DNA_FD_184679 | JGI IMG/M metagenome (GOLD analysis project Ga0209666, IMG submission 184679) | Marine microbial communities from expanding oxygen minimum zones in the Saanich Inlet - Saanich Inlet SI037_S3LV_10m_DNA (SPAdes)... | ecosystem: Environmental > Aquatic > Marine >...
AAAATGAATGGCTTTAATCCACACACGGTGCACGTCTACTGGCATGCAAACACGAGTGCCCTATGCGCCTCATGCCTCATGCCGGGATACCCGAGCTGGCACATAAAATGAATGCCTTTAATCCACACACGGTGCACGTCTACTGGCATGCAAACACGAGTGCCCTATGCGCCTGATGCCTCATGCCGGGAGACCCGAGCTGGCACATAAAATGAATGCCTTTAATCCACACACGGTGCACGTCTACTGGCATGCAAACACGAGTGCCCTATGCGCCTGATGCCTCAAGCCGGGAGACCCGAGCTGGCATATCAAATGACCAGCTGTAATCCTGACACTGTGCACGTTTAGTGGTACGAAAACATGGGGGCCCCATACCCCTGATGCCTCATGCCGGCGTACCCGAGCTGCCCTGACATGAGCGGCATACTGCCCTCAAACTCGTACGGAGACTGCGGGCCCATCTGCGTGCACTCAATGACCTCAGCCTCGTCGGACGGCTGCTTGCGAATGCCGAGCGCGCGGTACAAGATGCATATAGCGAGCGCGACAATGAATACCGTGATCACGATCGCCAGGATCAGAATCATGCGGTCCTCAGCGTCGTCGCCGTCCTTGGCGGTCCTGCTCGTGTCCACAATCGTCTGGTTCTTCGAGTGCGTGACCAGGTTGTTCAGGCACATGGCGTTCGGGCCCTCGAGGCACAGCTGCACCGCGGCCTTGCCGTCCTCCTGCACGGCGATGAGCCGGATCGCGTCGATCCCGTACTTGTCCTTGTCGTGGAGGTCAATCAGCACACTGCCCTTGTTTGTCAAGAGCTCGGCCTTGAAATACGCATTGTCCGTGAGCACCTGGTCCTGTAGCAGCCGCCGCCGCGCCGGCGGCGCGAGCACGCAGCGCGCGAGGTAGTTTGGCCGACTCACGTAGGCCACCTTGACCACGGCCTCCGGATCCCCGGAAAGCGCGCGCAGCGCGGCCTGCAGCCCCGCGGCCTTTTTCGCCACGAGCGCGTCGTCGTCGAGGCAGTAGTCGCTGGCGCTCGTCGGGATGCCGACGTCAAGCATCGCGCACAGCACGTGCCCGTTCCCGGTGCCCGCGTTCGAGTCCTTGCACCGGCTGTTGGTGAGCTTCTGCTCGGTCTGCAGGCCCTGGGTCTCGCGCAGCACCGAGGTCTGCCCCGACACGTCCGCGGGGTCGGTGCCGCCCGAGGCGCTCGACGTGCCGGCCACCAGCAGCCGCCGCTGGCGCGTGGGCGCCGGCTTGGGCATGCCGGCGGCACCGGGTGCTGGGCGCCGCGTGCGCCGCACCGTGCGCCGCGCGGGCGGGGACATGGGCGCTTGCTCAGACTCCACTGCGGGCACGGCCTCTGCTTGCTGCTTGCTCACTCGCACGCGCACCGACGACCCGATGCGCGACACCAGGCTCGCGCGGGCAAACGCCGCCGTGCCGAGCGGCTCCCGCTTGTCGCACTTGCCCCCGCTACACAGCCCCGCGGGCGCTGGGGCCAGCGCAACCACGTGCAAGTCCGCCGGCCCCGCGGGCACCTGCAGCGCCAGGGTGTATACCCCGCGCACTGCGTCGTACCGCCCGACCCCTGGGCACACTGGAGCGCAGGTGCGTGTGTCGCTGCTCGTGCAGCACGCACTCGGCTCAAACGCATGTACGAGTGCTGCCGAGCCGGCGTGTGCCGCACACACATCGTACTGCGCCTTGTGCGCGGCTTCCGTGTTGTGTGCTGCGCGCGGGTCGTGCCACGCGAGCGCCAGGTGCGCGCCGGGCGGCGTCATGCCCTGCGCGAGCACGTGCCGCCCCGCGGCGTCCGAGGCACTCAGAACGGCCACAAAGTCCGGGCCCGCGGGCTGCGGCGCCACCGTGCGCACCACGCGCCGCGCGTACACGCCCAGCTCGTCCTGCACCCAGGCCTCGCGCAGCACGCCGCAGACGCACGAGTCCGCGGCCCCGCCCGCACACGCCTTGCCAAACTCGGTGAGCGTTGTCACCTCCCCGCCCAGCGGGCCGGTCGAGCACGGGTACGCGACCCCATCGTGCACGCGCTCAGTGCCGCGAAGGCCGGCGTACCGCGCGCGCACCTGCGCCTTGGTGTATGCACACGGCAGCGGCTGCGCGCGGAGGTCCTCGCTCAAATCGCACGCGGGCAACGCGCTGGTGTCGGGTGCCGGCAGCACCCCGCGCGCCGCCTGGAAGCCTTCATACAGCTGCCGCGCGGGGTCCGCGGTGCGCTTGAGCGCGCCGGCCTGGAGCTCGAGGTGCAGATGCTGCGGCCCGTGCAGATGCACATTCTGCTCGCGCGCGCAGAGCAGCGCCTCCCACGGCCGCGCGGCGCCGCGCGGCGCCGCGTACACGAGCAGGTCCGGGCGCGCCTGCGCGTCCTGCAGGCGCAGCCCCGAGGCCAGCTGCACCTCGACACTGCGCCCGGCAGTCTGTGCGGGCAGCTCCGCACTGAGCAACAGCGCCTCGCTCCCGCCGCGCAGGCCAGAATCAGGCGCCAGCACCAGGTCGGCCAGCGCCGGCGCCGGCGGCGCGCGCACGCGCACCTCAAAGCCGGGGAGCAGCGCCAGCGGCAGCCGCGGCGCGCCCGCCAACGTCGATTGCTTCTCCGCACTCAAGAGCTGCTGGTACTCGCGCGCCTCGACGCAGCCAAAGCGCTCGCACGCCTCCGACTCCCCGAGCAGCACAAACGTGTACGCCCACACGGGCCCGCCGTGCGCGGCAACGTTTGGTGTCCACGCCCACGCGCCCTCGTACGTGCTCTCATCTGCCGCGCACTCGCGCTGCCAGCCGAGCTCGGGGTGCATGCATGAGCGCGTGCCCGGTCCGGGCTCCAGGGTGCGCACCGCGAGGTCGAGCACGAGTGCGTTCTCGCCGTTGAGCAGCGCGGGCGCGTCGGGGTCTGCGCGCGCGCGGCAGCGAGCGTACTGCGGCGCGGCGCCCGCAGAAGATAGCCGCCCACACACGAGCCACTGCCAGTCCTCGGCGCCGAGCGGCGCGCGCGTGAGCATGCTCACCACGTGCGCGCGCCGCCCCGCCACCTGCATTCGCAGCGTGTGCTCCAGCAGCGTGCCGGGGGCAAACGCCGCAAGCGCCTGCGAGAAGAGAGCGTCGGGCGCGTGCGCGGGGCTGTGCCCGGCGCGCAGCCACAGCCGCAGCTTCGCGGGCGCGGTGCCCATGGGAACATACTCGCGGCCCTCGGGCGTGAGCCACGCCGCGCCGACGCGGCGCAGCGCCTGCGCGTGTTCCCCAGACGGACAGCTGAAGCCCGCGGCGTGCGCGACGCAGCGGGCGTCCTGCGGCTGTGCGACCGGTGCCGGTGCCGTCCACCGCGGCTGCACGGGCGTGTGGTAGCCGACGGCGCCGAGTGCTGGCTCGTAGAGCACTACACCGCCACCACTGCACAGGCGCTTGCTCGGGGCACCGGGGCGGGAGCGTCCTGCCGCACACGCCTCGCACAGCTCGGCCTCGTCGCCGACGCGTGACTTGAAAGTGCCGCGCGGGCATGCGGTGCAGGCGCCGTCCGGCGCGCGGAACAGGCCCGGCGCACACACGCACGCACTGGCATCCAGCGCATACGCGCCTGCCGTGGTCTCGCCCGCGCCGGCGCAGGCCCGGCAGCCCTGCGGCGTGCTGTACGAGCCCTGCGCGCACGCCTCGCACGTGCCGCCCGCGTCGCGCACGCTTGCCCCGGGCGCACACGGCACGCGCCGCTCGGGCGCCGCGCCCGCCGCCAGCCGCCACGAGTCGTCGCGCGCCTGCGGGTGCACGGGCACAAGGCGCGCGGAGTCGGCCCCGGGCAGTGGCGCGTCGGGCGCAATCGGCCAGCTCGCGGGCGCCTCTGTGCCGCGGCGGCACGCGCAGCAGTGGCCCTCGACGAGCGCGCGCACGCGGTGCCACGTCTCCGCGCTCACGGCGGCGCCGCGCGGGCGCGGCGCGCAAAAGTCCCAAAACTGCCAGTGGCGCTCGGCCTGCTGTGCGTCGAGCGCCAGCGAGTACTGCGCAGGGGCGAGTCCGAGCGCAGCGTCAAAGACCTTGGCGTTTTGCGCGTCGAAGAGCTGCCAGTCGGCGGCCGTTCGCGCGCCGCGCGGCGAGAGCGGCACCGGCTCCTCGCCGCCGACCGCGCGCGCGCTGCATGAGAGCCACCCGGCGGCACCGAGCTCGCCGGTGGCGAATTCCTGCTTCCAGGCGTTGTCCACGGCGCACTTGTGCAAAGGGTGCGTCGCGACCTGCGCGACCTGCACCTGCTCGGCGGAGAGCTGCCGCGCGGTGTGCCGGTGCGCGATGCGCGAGATGCGGTAGCGCAGCGTGGTCGCCACGTCGCTGGTCGGGTCTGCGAGCGCCGCGCGTAGGGCCTCGGCCGCCGCGGTTGCCGCCTCTGGGTCCTCGAGGCCAAAGTCGATGCGCACGTCCAGTGCGGTTGCCGGTTGCGGTGTTGTATTCTCTGTCGCCTGCTGGGTCTCCAAGAGCCGCCGCTGCCCGGCCACGGCCCGCGCACCTGCGCTCCACGCCTGCGCGGCAGTGTCGTCGTTCCAGGCGAGCACGACTGATGTCGAGTCGCGCTCCCAGCGCATTTCCGGCTCGGCGTCGGCGTCGGCGCCGTCCACGGTCCAAAGTTCTTCGGGTTGTTCCTGTGTCACCGTGCCATCGGCGCTCCAGAGCTGCCGCGTGTACGTGTCGAGCTCGCGCACGGCCCGCTCCAGCGGCGTGTCGTCGGCCGCGGTGCCAGCGGACGCGGCTGGTGTCTTGTGCCGCGTGCTGTGGTACGTGCCGCCCTTGTTTTGCTTGTGCCGCAGGCGCGCGGCTGCGGCGTGGCGGTGCACTTGGGCACCGTGCGAGAGCAGCCGCCGGCGGTTGGATCCTGGTGCGGCGGCGTTGCCACTGCCACTGCCGCTGCCGGAATCCGATGCAACCGCACTGGTGCTGCCGCTGCCAGAATCCGATGCAACTGCACTCCCGCTCCCGATGACATCGCCACTGCCACTGCTGCTGCCGGAATCCGATGCAACCGCACTGGTGCTGCCGCTGCCGGACTCTGATGCAACTGCACTCCCGCTGCCGATGCCATCACCGCTGCCACTGCCGCTGCCGGACTCTGATGCAACGGCACTGGTGCTACCGCTGCCGGACTCTGATGCAACGGCACTGGTGCTACCGCTGCCGGACTCTGATGCAACGGCACTGGTGCTGCCGCTGCCAGAATCCGATGCAACAGCACTCCCGCTGCCGATGCCATCACCGCTGCCACTGCCGCTGCCGGACTCTGATGCAACGGCACTGGTGCTGCCGCTGCCAGAATCCGATGCAACTGCACTCCCGCTGCCGATGCCATCACCGCTGCCACTGCCGCTGCCGGAATCCGATGCAACGGCACTCCCGCTGCCATCACCGCTGCCAACACCGCTGCCTTCGCCGCTGCCAACACCGCTGCCTTCGCCGCTCGCATCACCACTGCCCGATTCAGCTGCACCCCACGTTTCGGCCTCAACGTCAGCATCAAACGACAGCAGGCGACGGCGCCGGGCGCCCCCGCCCTCCTCCACCGTCACGCTCCCGTCCCCAAGGCCGAGCGTGTCCTCGTAGGCCTGCTGCAGCTCCTGCTGCAGCATAGGATTGCTGTTGAACTCGCTCGACGGGATCGGGAGCTGCACCTGCAGCGACACCTGCGCCGTCGGCTCGTACGTGCCCCCGACGTTCTGGTCAAACGCCACCATGACCGCGGTGATGCTGAACTGCGCGAGCTCGAGCACCGAGGCGACGCCCGCGGCGTCCATCTCGCTCTGCCGCCACGGGATCGTCGGCTTGAGCATGTAGCCCAGGCGGTAGCGCTCCTCGAGCGCAAAGCGGTCCGTCATCACCTGCGAGTGGTTCTTGCCGAGGTTGTACGCATAGTCGCTCGCGCCGAGCAGCGTCTGCGTCCAGCGCCCCGCCGCGTCGAACACGTCCTCGCGCACGCTCGCGTTGCGCGGCGAAAACTTGAAGATGGACTGCGTCACGACGTCGTGCACGCGCTCGGTCACGTCGCGGCGCGTGATGCACCCAAAGCTGTTCTTGGTCGCCTGCACCGGGCACAGCGCGAGCAGCGCCGGCGTCGGGCGCAGGCGCATGAGGCTGCGCGAGCCCGCGGGCGCGTAGGTCTCGAACGCGAGCCCGAGGTCGATCATGCTCTGCACCGTCGTCTTCTTGACCTCGTCGAGAAAGTGCAGCGTAATCATGTCCTCGACCTCGAGCGCGTACTCGGAGGCGTAGGCCTGCGCAAACGTCTCCGGCGCGCCCTTGATCAGCATCGTCATGACGTTCGCCGCCTTGCTCGACTGCGGGCGCACGAGGCTCGTGGTGCCGGAGCTCCCGCCAATGTCCATCGCCGCGACGAGCGAGTCGTCGAAGAGCGCGTCGGTCGGCGTGAGCCCCAGGAAGAGGTCCACCTCCATGATGTCGTTGATGCCCGAGGTGAGCTGCTGCGTGTCGCACTGCGAGGCGACCGCGAGGCGCGTGATCTCGGTGCGCGTCTGCACGCGGTCGTACACGACCTTGCCGTCGCCGTCAACGGCCTTAAGCATAAAGTCGAGGAACAGAAACTTGTTGAGCAGCGCCTGCGTGTCGAGCTGCTCCTCGCTCCAGAAGCCCGTCGGGAGCGGGAAGATAAAGTAGAGCTGGTTCCCGGCGCCGATCGGGGCGGGGCCCACCGGCGCGCAGATCGGGTCCGCAAACGCGCACCACTCGAGCCCCGCGAGCGTCTGCGCGAGCGCCGCGAGATCGCCCGCCAGGCACGGGTACACGGGCGCGTCCGCGCTGTCGACCGAGAAGCCGGTGGTCGCGCGCGCCGACGCGAGCGGCACAATGTCCGCGACGTCGGCGGGCGCCTGCAGCGCGGCGGGCAGCGTGAGCTGCACGCGCGCAAACTTGAGGTACTGCGTGCTGCTCGCGCTGGGCCGCACCTGCAGCAGGTTGACGTTGATGTCCTCGATGAACGAAAACTCGGTCGCCGCGCTCGTGGTGAACACGTACGTCTGCGTGATTTCCGCGGTCACTTTAACGTGCGAAAACGAGGCGCTCAGCGCGGTCGTCGAGAGCCCCCGGATGTGCGCCATGCCGATGAAAAACTCGATCTTGAAGCCGCCGTCGACGGTGCCCTCGATGCCGCCGTACGCGCGCACATCTTCTTCAGCCAAGAAAACAATGACGTCGCGGTAGCCGTGCGTCGTCACCGTGTCGAGCGTCGCCGTCGAGCGCGACATGCGCGCGAGCGGGCCGCTCACAAAGTCGCGCGAGGTGTCGAGCAGCGTCTCGGTTGCACCCGCAGGCGCCGTGCCCGCCCCGGTGCACACGCCCGCGCCCGCGAGCGCCGCGCCGAGCGCCGTCGCATTGTCCGCGAGGTATGTACCAAAGCTCGTGACCGTCGTGTACTGCTCGTCGACGCGCGGGAGGCAGCACGCGCTGTCCTCGCGCTGCTGCTGGAACTCGCCGGTCCCGATCGGGAGGCACGGGAACTCGTCGACGCGGAACGTCGCCTGCGCCTCCGCGGTGACGGGGGGCTCGACGTGCGAGAGGTAGAGCACGTCCATGGTGTCCGCCGCGGTGTGGTCGTAGCGCAGCCGCGCGGTCCACGCCGTCTGCGTCACGTCGTACGTGATCGAGACGAGGTCGATGCCCGAGGACGGCAGCGTGACCGGGTCCTGCGTGCCGCCGGCGGAGAGGATCGACACGGACACGTCGGGCACGTTGGCGACGCACGCCGCGCCGTCGAGGCAGTCGCCCGCCGCCGCGCACTCGCGGTTGTGGTCGTTGGCGCAGCGCGAGCTCGTGTGCAGCAGGTGGTCCGGCACGCCCGCAGTCTCGCTGCTGTTGAACACGGCCCCGAGCAGCGCGAGGTCGCGCCAGAGGGCGCCCGCGCTTACGAGCGCAAGGTCGGCCTGCGCCGCGGCGATGCGCACCTTGAGCGCCCACAGCGCGCGCCCGCCGAAGACGCCCGCGCCGCTCGCGCTCACGAGCTCGGGCGGGTAGCCCTCGACGCCCTCGAGCAGCGCCGCGCGCGTCACGCCCGTCGTGTAGTTTTGCGCCATGATGAGGTCGATAAACGCCCCGCGCAGCGCCTCGAGCACCGCGACGTCGGGCGGCGGGTCCTCGGCGGGGTCGAACCCGGCCTTGCCCGCAACGACCGCCGTGACCTCGACGCCGCTCAGCGCGCACCCGAGCCCGTCGCTGTCGGTTGTGAAAAACTGCTCGTCGCAGCGGCACACGTAGCCGAGCCCGGTCGCCGTCTCCGACGGGAGCTTGTCCTCGCAGTAGGCGTTGAACGCGCACGCGCTCAGGCCCTCCTGGCACTCGTTGATCCCCGCGAGCTGGCACGTCGCCTCGACGCGGTACCCGTCGGGCGCGGGGAACATCTGGCACATCTGCCCGCAGTAGTAGCCCCCGGGCGGGAGCACCGTGCCCGCAGGGTACAGCGCCGCCCAGTTCTCGGGGCGCCACAGGCTGCCCTGCACGCACAGCTCCGCGCCCGTGCACGTCTCGGGCGTGCTCGTGAGCGCGAGCGTCCGGTTCACGTACCACGTGTACAGCACGCCGGGCGCCGCGCCCGCGTCACCCGCGCGGTACGCGTACTCGCACATGAAGCCCGCCTCGATCGAGCACGTGCTCGAGCACCCGTCGCCGTCGGCGGTGTTCCCGTCGTCGCACGCCTCGCCGCTCTGCACCGCATAGTCCCCGCACGCGGGCGGGCGTGTGGAGCTGCTGTTGTCGCCCGTCTGCGCGCGAACCCGCGCGCACAGCAGCGCCGCGCACGCCAGCAGCAAGAGCCACGGCAATCGCCCGCGCCGGCGCATGCTGCCCGCGCGCGGCGCGGGCTTATATACCCCGGTGTGCGCAGGGGGTCCGGGTGCTTGAAGTTGACCTCCACTGCAAACTCTCGGACACGGCACATGCATACAGATTATTTATTGTGGTATCATGTGGTCTTTTACACAAGTTTATATGAATCTTTTATGAAGTAAAGCTTTGCTACCAAACCCGACCTCTACTTGTGTTCAAATCTATACATTTTCATATTGGAAGGCACGTATTCTTGTTGCAAAGCAATGCAGTCTAGTATTTAAAACTACATTCCAGAGTCTCGATGCATGCATTCTAGTATACAATGTTTAGGATTCTGGTATTCAAACCCCTTGCATGAGTTGTTCTAAAGTTTTAACACACTGCGAACTATCTTTGAAAAACAGACAAGTTGATTCCTGCTCAAGCCTTTGTGCAAGGGCTCGCTCCAAGTCTTTTATTTTTTGCTCAAATATGTCCGTTTTTGCACACCTGGCCTTCAATGTTTGTATATGTGTCAAACAAGTGTGTACATGACCAATATCAAGTGTTGCGAATGTGTTTAAGACGCGTTCTGTCAAAATTTGAATGCACAAGTCCAAAGAAGCGCCATTGCAATTGTCAAATGTTGATGTCCATTCAAATATTTTCACTAACACCAACAACAAATCTTTTTTTTTTTCTGTACGGTCGCTCTCAAGACTTGTCAAAATCTTTTTCAGCTTGCTATTCACTTGTTCTACGCTGGCCTCTGGGTGCAGGCATAGCAGTTTCATTATTATGTCTTTCGTTGGCTTGCGGGATGGGGCATCCGACCCCGAGTCGGAGTCTTCTCGTGCGCTGTCGTCGGAGCTCTCGCTCTCGGACGTGTTGTCGCTCTCGGGCGCGTGCGGACCCGCGTCCAATGCTGCCCTCCGACCCCTGCCCCTGTCACTGTCCTGCATGCTTATCTGTGTGTCTTCTTGTGCAAGCACTTGCATTGGAACACTGTCAAGTAACAAATTCTCAAATGAAGCATTGTTCATTCGATTTTGTCCCAGTAAATTGAAATCGTCGCCGAAAAAATACTGAAGGTTGTTCCGGGTGTTGGCAATGGACTCCAGCTGACGCACAAACTTTCCATGTTTTTTCAAATAAAAACAGGATCGTAAACTATAATAGTACATCATTTCAACGGAAGCTCCAAAACACATAAAAAATTTCATCAATGGCTGGTCTTGCTGAAAAATCGTGTGGTATTGCACACTATCGTGCAGCATTTGGCGCGCCTGCTGTTGCCATTCACCATCCGAAGTAAAAAACATAAGGGTAAGAAATGCCCGTTGTCGGAAATATACGATCCATATGATGCGCCAAAATCTTACAAGATAATTGGCATATAAAAACCAGCCGCTATCTTCATACTGCGGGGGTGCGTTGCTTATTGGGGCGCTCACATACTTCCACAGATCTTGAATTTCTCTGTTCGTAAACTCTAAATCTTCTGCTGCAGCCTTTTGTGTATACGTGTTTTTGAAATATTGAAAAACCATATACGTGCGCACCTTCAAATCCTTGATCATTGGTTCATTCATATATTCAATGTGGTCTGTGCAAAAAATCGCCAATTTGTTGTATTTCTGTTCAGTTTGCTCAACTAGTGTCCCCATTTCTTGATCCGAATATTTTTTTTGTAAAGTTCGTAAGTACGCACAATACATGCGCGTAGCGATAACTCGACAGTATGCAATCACAACTTCGGCAAAAAATATATTAGTTTTTTTTGATTGTATTCGATTAAATTGATTATCCCATATGCGGCATTCCGCGTAAAGTTTGTTTGCACACCTTTCAAGTACATGACATAAAGTATAGACCGTATGCGTGTTCAACATTTCCTGTTTGAATTTTAGCCTTTCTCCCGGATGAATTTCACGGTTATAATGCTCCTCAAATATGTCGTCCAGTGTAAACGATTCCATGAATTCGTTTTGAAGGTGACAAACCCGCGCTATGATCGAAATACAACTAAAGCATGCATTTGTCGTGGTGATAACATCGAAACTCTGCTGCCATTCTTTAAATCGTTCCAAAAAAATAGTAGGATCTTGAGTGCCCACGAAGCTACTGTTGAGGAGCAACAAGCTTACACCAATAAAAGCGGTGCCGCTCCAAAACCCGTTTATTTTTTGGAAGTAGAGTAGCCAAAAAGAGCAAATAGTTGGACACAAAACCTGTAACAATGGTAAAATTGCTGCTCCGGTTTGCATTTCTTTATAATAATTCATAACTACATCTCTTGTCAAAACTGAGAACTGTGATAACTGCACGAGAAAAGTATTCCAGATTTTTAGGCCAGCATCGCTTATGTCGGTGACCACTTTCGGCAAGACATTGGGTGGTAACACTGATGATACTAATAACACACATTGTGACATGTTGTCTGCAATATCTGGCGTCAATGATGTTGGCACGTAAAATCTCTTTTGTGTACCTTCATGCGTGCTAAGATATGTGCCCTCAACGTACGTATTACTTTTCGAAATTATATCCCTTTTCAGCCTGTAAGCACCGTCTTTCAATATTTCAAAATCCGTATTCTGAAAAGAAAGCTCGCTCAGGATCATGTGCTCGAGCTCTGTTTGCAATACTTGAGTCCATGTTTCAGGAACGACTCTGGGTGTCAGTGCGTGCAATAATTCGTATCTATACGCAAACGGCAAGTAGTGTGCGAGGCTTGGTAACAAAGCTTGTTCCGACTCTGGTATGTTGCCTTCGTAAAAAGCACGCGTATATCCCAAAAATATTGGTTTTAGCACAAAGTCGGAGCTTTCGGAGCATGGAAACCACAGCATACTTAAAAATAGTTCCAGCAAAATATGCATATGTATGTTACGCTTTAGGCGATTTACCATTTCTCCATCATCGGGTACGACGACCTCATATGTATCCAAGGTTACAAATCTCATTTCATACATGAAAACGTTGTGGCCACTACCTTGTTCTGCATTCAAAAGCCGCTCTAAAATTTTGTTGCTGTACAAGTCGTGTATTGAAATAGGCTCAGATGCTTGATTTTGCTTATTCCAAAAGTTTATTGGGTTTCCTGTCATCTTGTCAGCAGTTTCACTGTGACTTCTCAAGTGCTTTTGGATGGTATCAAAAGTAGTAAATAAATCCAACTGCTCTTTTTGAAAGTCAGTTTTGCTTGTTACCTTTTCCAGATCACCCTTTTGTGTCAGAATGAAGTGAAGCAAATTCTGGATGTGCTCGTCGTCCGGTGTCTTGCGCACAAGCACCCAGGCCCACTTTGTCGTGCTGGCTGACTTCCCAAATATTTTTTTTTCATAATAAGATATCAGATGTTTGTATGTTTTAATTTGAGGTGGAATGCTGTTGTGTCCAAAATGCGCTTTGATTGTTGTGAGTGCAAGCCCTAGTACGCTACTAGAACGAGTATCATAATCTTGCTGCACAAAATCCAGTGTATCACGCAACTTTGCGACATCGATCGGAATTTTGTTAACCGCGGTAGATCTATTGGTCATCGAATAACTTTGCATAATAGTACCAAAGGTCGTATCCTTCTCCCTTTCACTCGGACTTGCACCTAATCTCGACCGAAGCTGCATATTCGTTATATCAAATGTCATCCTCCACATTGTGATGGTAGCATATTGCATGGGCGCGTTGTTAAACAAGCATTTACTAAAACCGTCAAGTTTTTCAAGTGCCTTGGTGATCACCGCACTGAATGCGTAATCTTTGACCTCCTTCTTTCCCATCGTACCCGCAAAGCTTTTTACTAACGTATCGGCATCTCCCATTAAAGAACGAACAGCCGCTGGGTGTACGAAAAAATTTGGCATTTCCCATTTTTCGTTTATGCGCGACATGTCGTAAAACCTTACGTTCTGTGCGCCTTGGGCAACTTTTGTAATGATATCACAAATAAGTAAGACCATCAAAAAAGTGTTAGGTGAAAATACCCGTTTCCAAAAATTAGTGCGCATGGCATTTTCTTCGTACCCTGGTGCAATAGCCCCGGAACCACTCTCCGATCGTGCAACTACATTCGTATCGGCATTTCGGGCTTCAGCATCCAAAGCGTGTGACCTTGAATTCATGCCTGAGACGGATGTACCATGCAGCAAACTGTGTGTTGTCACATCGCGTACTACCATTGTTTTCAACTCTTGTAAGACCTTTTTCCGCAGGTGTGCATTATTTGTTAAATACACACTGGCGCATTTCAAAAAGAGCACTAAATCCTTCTCGCTTTCATACTCGCGGCTTAAAATGATGGCAATTAAATCATAAAATTTCTGTGTTGAGGAAGCCATTACTATATTTTTGGCGCCAATCTTATATACTAATAATAAATATATTACACGGTACATACGTTTTCTTGTATGATCATATTACAAATACTAAAAGAGCACTTTCAAGTTGCGTAAAACTTGTGCAAATTCAAACAGATACACATCATTGCATTATCGCTCGTATGCACAATTACATCAAATAATGTGGCGGTCATATTGCAAATAAACGATACATGCTTTTTATACAGAAGTCCTATAATTGTATAAAAGCTAAAGAGCGTGTTGCAAGAGCTCAAATGATCCCGCGCGGCGCGCTCGGCGGCACCGGCGCCATCAAGTGCGGGACCATGTACATTGCCGCGCAGTTTATGATCATCTCGTGGAGCGTCGCGTGTCTCTTCCGGTCTGCATACACCGTGCATGTTTTTGTGCATGCGCTTGCTGTGTGTGTATGTGTGTGCGCGTGTCTGCGCGTAGGAACTGACACCGCCAGTTCCCAGCCTGCTCATCTACGAGCTGCGGCCGCAGGACGCGAGCGCGGGCAAGCTGCTGGCGCCGGCGGAGCTGTGGTACGTGACCGAGACGGCGGCGCAGACGCTGCGCGCGCCCGGCCCGCGCGGGAACGCGAGCCTCGAGGCGCCGGTCGCGGACCCGCGCGTCGCGGAGCTCACCGGGGTGCTGCAGGACTACATGCAGCGGCACCGCGACCCGATCGACGTGCACACGGGCATCTTTGCGCCGCACATCGTGGTGATTCCGGAAGTACGACAATTGCCCGCACGCAGAACCCAACGTCTGTCCTGCACTCGCCGCGGAATGCGCCTTGCTGTCGCGTGCTTATAGAGTATGCATACACGCGCTGGAAAGTATGCGTGGTACTGACTGCTAAACACACGCACGCGCAGATCACCGCGTTCCTGAACGAGGGCTACGCCGCCGCGTACCCGCACAGCATGCACATGAGCACGGTGGACAGCGCGGTGCTCGTGTACAGCATCTTTGTCGTCTGCCTCGCGGTGCTCTACCACTCGCTCGAGCACAAGATGCAGGCGGGCAAGGACTACGACCCCGAGATGCCGGTGTCGCACGAGATGCTCGCGGGCGACCTGCTCATCTTCGACGCGCTCTTCTGGCTCACCGTGTGCATGGTCGTCGCGCTCTTCCTGCACATGACGACGGCGGTCGCACAGCCCCCGCTCTTCGCGGGCATGGCCGTCGTGTACGTCTTTGCGCTCTACACCGCGACGGCCCCCGGCGCGCCGCGCACGGTGCAGATGCCCGCGGTCGCGCTCTGGCTCGCCTGCGTCGTCGCGTGCAAGGCGGTGAGCAGCAACGGCCTCTTCAACGGCTTCCTCTTCATCCTGGTCGACGTGTTCTCCGCCATCTTTGCGTACGTGTGCTTGTGCGAGGAGCACGCGTCGCTCGCCAAGTACGTCAACGCCCGCTTCTGGGCCGCGATCCTCCAGAACGGGTGCTTGCTGTTTGCGTACGCGTCGTCGGTCGTCTTCCTCGTGCCGCCGCTGCCGGCGTACCAGTCCCCGCAGGCCGTGCACGCGGCGCTCGCGGAGCGGACGTGAGGGGCACACTTCAGGCAAAGCTCGCGCTTCAGTTTTTGCGCACAAAATAAAGAGTCAAAATAGCGCATGTTTTATGCAGAAATAGAGCACCAGAACACAAAAATCCAAATAAAAGCACCATGCGAGCGCGAACAGAGACTCAAAATTATGCAGTATGCCACGACACGCACCACGCGCAATTCATCCGAGCCCGCGAGCCCGAAGCGCATGGGCGTGTGGGGCTTTCAAGTGAAGCGGTCTGGCGCTGACGAAACCCACCCGTATTGTGCGTGGCTGTTCATCACCGAAAACGGAAAAAGATATGCGTCGTATGTGCGCTTGCCTATGTGCGAAACACAGGCGCTTCAGCATGCGTGCACCTTCAACGGCGAGGGTGCGCGGCACGTGGCGCTGGAGCGTATGCGCGTGAACAAGAGCCTGCACCGCCGCCTCCGCAAAATAAACTCGTGGTCGCGGCGCTGGGATGCCGCAAGGCAGGCCGAGGTGTGGACCTTTGTGTCCGAGCACGGGCAGGAGTTTACGGCCGAGCTCATACAGAGCAACTGCGAGCACCCCCTGCGCCACGACAGCAAGCCGCAGGCGTGGGTGCGCACGCGGAGCGAGGCGGTCTGATGTGCGAATGCCAGGACCTTTACTCGAACAGAGGGTCAATAAACAGCCACGACGGCGAGACGCAGGCCTGGGTGCGCACCAGGAGCGAGGCGGTCTGATGTGCGAATGCCAGGATTTTTACTTGCTTAGAGAGCCGATAAACAGCTAGAAAAACACGGGCGGGTACGCCGCTGGCGCTTGTGCACAATGAGAACACTGGCCGCACTGCTCGCGCATGCACACTGCGCATGCACCGCCCTCGGCCATGTCAAAGCAAGTAGACCCTGCTTCCGGGTGCACGCCGTGAAAAACACTTGCATAAAACAGTGCATTCTGCGGCTCCGGGTGTATGTCAAACGCGGACGGGCGTGCACCGACTCCCTTGAGACCAGAGTGAGCGCGCGCGTGGAAAAACCACGCTGTGGCCACTAGTAGGACAACGGCAACAACACCGCCTACCACAGCAACTATGAGCGAAGATCCCGATTTCTGCGTGCCGCCGGTGCTCGGAGGCGGGTCCACGGGCTCGGGTGTCGGTGGCGCGGAAGGGCGCTCGACATCGAACACGGCCGACTGCTCGAGCGCGTCGGAAAATGTCTGCGCCATCAACTCGTCCGCTGCAGGGTACAGCACCGTCGCATTGTAGCGGTACTCCTCCTCTGGCGCCGGCTCTTGCTCGTGCTCGAGCATCCGCCGCGACGTGCCCGTCGGCAGCCCCAGCCGAGTCACGCGCACGTGCTCCGTGCAGACGCCGAGCGTTTCCGCCAGCAGCTCGACGAGCAGGTTGCTGTAGTTTGACTTGCCGTCACCATCCAACAGATAGCGCGAGCGCACCACCGCCTCTGCCCGCTTCAGGGTTCCGCCGGCGCATTGCAACGGCACGCACCCGCCGGTGAGCAGGGCCCTTTTCTGTGTCCATGGCATACAAGCACACTGTGGACTGACGCACGCCGCGCACTGCAGCTGTTCGCCGCGCGTCGCCGGGAACACGATGCGCGTTTCCACAGGGCAGTGACTGCAGGTGCCCTGGTACTTGGCGTATCCGAGCGCGCACATGCAGCTCGTGGCGCTGCTCGAGCCGGGCGGCGCCACCTCATTCTGCCCGCACTGCTCGCATACTGCGCGCTCAGGGCCGCCGGTGCTCGTTTCGTGCACGCCGTATGTGTTTGCCTGACAGGGCTTGCACGCGTTGTCGCCCGCGTACCTCGTCCAGCCCAGCGCGCACGCTTCGCACACGTTATTGACTGCCACTTGGCCCTCGGCACAGGGCTCGCACACTTGGTCCTTGCCTGGGCCAACCTTGACGCTGCCGCAGGTTTCGCAACTATAACTTTCATTGTTCCAGCCAGAGCCCACCTCGCATTTTTCGCATCCTGCAAGGCCCTGCGTGCCAGGACGCGCGCGCAATCCAACAGGACACCGCGTGCACACTCCCATGTCCGAATCCGCATAGTGATCCGCCAGGCACATCTCACAAGGCACTCCACTCCCGGGGCTCACGGCGCCGGCCGCACACAGCGTACACCCTTCTGTGCCGTTCGTGCGCGGCTCGAACCCTCGGGGGCAGTGGCACTGGTGCGCGTGTAGTGCCCCACGCTCGTCAGTCGTGTTGCTGTCGCCGGCGCAGGCGATGCAGGAGCCATTGTGCACGGGATTGAACTTGCCGTGTGCACAGAGGTCGCATGTCTTGGCGTTTCCACTGCGCTCGTACCCCGGCGGGCACACGCACGCGTCGGGGTGCGCCGTGGCCGGGGCGAGAGTGACGCTGTGCTCGCGAACGGTGTGGCAGTGCCAGCACGCGGTCTGCTGGCTGGCCTCTGCGAGGTAGGTGCCGTTGGCACAAGGCTCGCACGAGGCGCTCGCGTTCTTGTTGTCGTAGAGCACATAGTAGCCCGCCGGGCAGGTGCAGTTGTCCGCGTCGCACGGCGCGCCGCCGGGCGGCACGCACTGCCCAACGTGCGACGCGCCCGGGCCCGAGGTGTTGTGTCCGGAAGGGCATTGCGTGCACTCGGCGGCTGCAGGGGCGCTGCTGAACGTGCTCACAGGGCACATGGCACAGCTGCTCGCGCCGCCGGTCGGTGCATGCGTGCCGGCGACGCAGGCGAGACAGTCCTTGCTTGCAGCGGCCATCGCGTAGTATCCCGCCTCGCAACGCGTGCACGCGCTCAGCCCAGGGTTTTCGGTGTACGTGCCGGGTGCACATGCCAGACAGGCGGTGCTGGCGTTGGCATTGGTGTAATTGCCGGCGGGGCATGTGGTACACCCGCTGGCTGCAGCGTCGGCAGCGTATGTGCCGACGTCGCACGCGAGACAGGCACTGGCCTCGGAGCCGCCGCTGTAGAAGCCGGGGAGACAAGCCGTGCACCCCGTGCTGGCGCTGGCGTTGGTGTATTCGCCGGCGGGGCACGGCAGACACTCGCGTGCGCCTGCGTCGGCAGCGTATGTGCCGACGTCGCACGCGAAACAGGCACTGGCCTCGGAGCCGCCGCTGTAGAAGCCGGGGAGACAAGCCGTGCACCCAGTGCTGGCGTTGGCGTCGGCGTACGTACCGGCACCGCACAGCGTGCAGCCCGTGTTTGCCGCACCCGCGCTGTACGCGCCCGGGCCGCAGAACACACAGGCCGACGCGTTGCCCCCGGGCGCGTACGAGCCGGCGCCGCACCGCCGGCACGTCGTCGCATTCACGCGTACCAGCCCCACTGCGCAGGTACACCAGTCGGCGTCGCTCGCCGAGATTGCATGTGATTCGTCGTCGATTAGGCAACTCCCGCTGCGGATGCAGCCCGTGCGCGCTGCGGCCGGCTCGTACTGCGACTGACACGTCTGGCACCCGGTCCGCCCCGCGGAATCGGTATACTTGCCCACGGGGCACTCGCGACACAGCGGGTCGCTGGCGTTCGCAGGCGTCGGCGCGTACGTGCCCGGCGCACACGCTCGGCATAGTTTCGCCGGGGCATGGACCGCGAGCGCTGCACTGGTAACGGTCACGATGCGCCCAGAGTGCGGCGCAAACATGGCGGCATCGTGGGCGCCCGCTGCGACGTAAATTTCCTCGGGCTCCCAGCCGGTCGCGCCGCGGCGCACGAGCCACACACGCTGCGGCGTCGCGACGGCCAAGAGCCTGCCCGCGTTCTCGTCGACGAAAGCCACGTCGAGCACACCGGTGTCAGAGTCCGTGCCCTCCCACACGAGCTCGGCGCCTGCGGGCGCCCCCCGGCAGACGGCCGGCACCAACCACACGCGCCAGCCTCCGGCAGATGTGTTCCCCGCCGCGGCCAGCACCTGCGCGTCCGCGCGTGCGTACATGCGCGTGTGCATTTCGTGTCCGCGTGCGTCGGCGAGCGCCGCCGCGACACACCCACGCTCCCCGGTCTCGCTGTCGAAGCGCGCCAGGCTGCCGTTGTTCAGGAGCGCAAAGGTGACGTCCAGTGCGGGGCGCGCGGCGGCGACGGCCAGCACTTCCTGGTCGAATATTAGTCTCGTCTCGGCCCAAATCTGCGGCTGCGCCTGTGCACCAGGCGCGAGCGTGAGGGACTGATACAGCAATCCGGACGTGGAGTCGGGCGTGGAATCCGGGTTATAAATCGCAAACACGAGCGCCTTCCTACCTGCACTGCTTGCAAACGCCTGCAGCCAGAAGTATTCATACGGCGGAAATTGGACCGCGGCGGCAAGCAGCGGCTGCCCGCCGCCGTCGACGATTTCTACGCGCAAGCCCTTGCGCTTGGCGCCCGACACGCTTCCGAGCGTGATATCCAGCAGGGCGTGGGCGCCTGCTGGAGCAGCCGCGTGCACCGCCGCCACCGGGGTGTCTGCAGCGCGGTTTGCTACGGGCATGTACCCGGTGTACGTGCGCGCGGTGCCTGCCGCGGCGCACTCGCACCGCGTCGCATTGCGCTCGGCGGACGCGGTGCCGGGCGGGCAAAGGGTGCAGACGCCACCGGCGCGAAAGTACCCAA